>Ga0210406_10000218_pt1 | contig 88157 bp, 84 predicted proteins | sample IncBWC30MmetaG_FD_155454 | JGI IMG/M metagenome (GOLD analysis project Ga0210406, IMG submission 155454) | Forest soil microbial communities from Barre Woods Harvard Forest LTER site, Petersham, Massachusetts, United States - Inc-BW-C-30-M | ecosystem: Environmental > Terrestrial > Soil >...
AGCCCAGTTCGAACGTGAGGGCATTTCAGTTGAAATCGTCGATTTGCGATCGCTATCGCCCTATGATTGGGAAGCCATCGCCGCCACCGTTCGAAAAACCCACCGCGTTATAGTGGCGTACGAAGATACCCTAAGCTGGGGCTACGGCGCCGAAATCGCCGCCCGCATTGCCGACGAGCTCTTCGAGGAGCTGGATGCCCCGGTCCGCCGGGTCGCCGCCATGGACACCTTCTGCGCCTACCAGCCCAAGCTGGAAGACGTCATCCTCCCCCAGACCAGCCACATCACCGCCGCGGTGAAACAGCTTCTGGACTATTGAGTCGATTGGGTTTACGCTGCTCCACGGAGGAAACTTTTTCGACCCCATTTACGTAATCATAGTAAGGGAAACTAGATCCAATCGCTCTGTGGGGGTGCTCCAATGACTTGCGCAAGCTGCCAGAAAGACATCGCCGCCGGTTCAAGATTTTGTTATAGCTGCGGGGCAAAGCAGCCCGAGACTGCTGCCTCAGCACCGCCTCCCGCCTATTACGCGCGGAAGAGATTTGTGCGCTCAACCAACGACAGAAAAGTTGCCGGCGTCTGCGCTGGAGTAGCCGACTATTTCGACATGGATCCGACGCTCGTTCGAGTCCTCTGGGCGCTCGCCACCATGATTCCCGGTCCCAACGTTCTCGCCTACATCATTATTTGGATCGCTGCAGACGAAGGCCCAACAGGGATGGCCAGGACCTCGGCCACTGCTGTTTCCTAGGTTTTAACTCGAGAATTAGTGTTCGCAGCTCAGGCGCTCGCAGCCCTGCTCTTGACGCGCACGTCCGACGGGGCTCTGAAATTCCAATGCTTGTGATTGAGGTTCACTGATACTACGTCATCGGGCGAGAACGGGATTTCTTTGTACCCCCTGACCTCTATGACGCAGCCTTCGCTTATAACTACCTGATCGAAGACTCTTTGATCCTTGAGTTCCACAGAGACAACCTGATATCCGATACCGGTCTCTTTCGTGCTCTTCAGATGTTCTGCACAACCACAAGGAATCGGTACCAACCGTTTCATCGCAATCCTCCAACCAAAGAGAGTTCTACTGCGGGGACCGGCATACTACGATACGGCGAAGGTCCTGTCTACCACGGCAGGGACGAACGATAAGCGAAACTAGGCTAAAGCCGATTGGATTCCCATCCTGTAGGCATCGCTCCCGCGGAGTTTCCCGATGGCCACGACCGCTTCGACGTCCCGTCGGCCACCATTATGGACACGACGTGTTTCTTGCAGTCCTGCGTTTACTTCGTGCTGACCGTTCTAGTTCTTGTCTGGATGAGCGTGACGATAATTCCAGTATTGTGATTGCTCTCTCTTGTTCGCCTTCGAGAATTCGTGAGAATTCTTGTGGTTTTCCGTAAGGTACTGGCCCCAGGCGCGATTTTCGTTGTCATCCCAGTTGTGATAATCCTTGTGGTTCCTATCGTAGACCCGGACCTGAACCCTTGCCTCTTGAGCCGCGGGCGCGGCGAGAAGTGACACTGGCGCTGCAATCGTAGCCGTCAGGACTAACGAAGCGATGTAACAATGTCCACGTTTCACGGTATAGCCTCCAAATCGAAATTGTCCGCTCTTGGAATCGCGGCAACGACAATTCTGCGCATATCCTCGGCCAATGAATGTCTCCTACAACACACAAAAGCGGATAGGTTTTGAGAGACGCTTCACACCAGAAAGGGTCCCTCGCTCCCGGCACATTCCGGGAATCTTGTGGCGCACCGTGAAGCCGTCACCAGGCGTTTTGCACGGCGATGGCTGCGCGGGGAGACCCATCGCGGCCAATTCGGTTTGCTGGAAATTCAGCCTGAGGTTGGTCCGTCCCGCAGAGAACTACCTGGCGAGCTTGGAATATTTTGGCGGACGGGAACTGCCGCCACCCTCGAACAGAGGATAGTCGAGAGATACTAATCCTGCGCCGACGGTGGCGAGCCCAAAGCTTCCAGCCAGCATTGCCAGAGGGAATTCGTAATCGTGCACCACGTAGATTCCCACGGCGCTGTGTACCTTCCAGATGGCCACGCCCATTTCAATTGCCAGGAGCAGCGCGGCTCCTCGCGTGAAGAGCCCCAAAACTAGCAAAGTGCCTCCAAAAACTTCCAGAACTCCCGAGACATATACAAAATAGCCGGGTAGCCCGTGCTGCACGAAAAAGCCTTGCATCCCCGCGCCCGAGTGCGCCAGCTTCGGATAGCCGTGTGTGAAGAAAATCAGCCCGAGAGACAGGCGGAGTACCAGCAACCCCAGCGGCTGCAGGGTGTTGAGAGACTTCATGAACGATCCTCCGCGATTCGGTGCAAGAGCCCAGCTCTTTGCCTTCGTTTGATTCGAATGCTTCGCGATTTTAGCAGAAAAGCAAACTCCTCACCGGCGCCCACGTCCCCCTCGGCGTTTCAGGTACAATCTTTAGCGAACCACGAAGAGCAGCGGAGAACCATGAAGAAACCTGAAACGATGGGTGTCATTGGCGCCGGAGGCCACGCGCGGGCATGAAGAGGAGACTCCTCATTGCCGTGCCGCTATTGGCACTGGTGGGCTTGGCTGCCTGGATGCTCCGCCCCAGGCGCGAGACGCTGGGCGAAGCCTTCGTCAGCGAAAAAGCCGCGCCGCTTTTGAGCAGCATCGCGCAAGTCCGCGAACAAATTGGCATGCTGCACTACGGCGAGCGCGTGGGCATCGTCGGCAAGCGCAATGACTATGTAAAAGTTCGCACCAACTCGGGCACGGTGGGCTGGGTCGAGAGCCGGCAGTTGATGGAGCCGGCCCTTTGGCAGCGCAGCATCAAGTTGCTGGAGCAGACCCGAGGAATGCCGGTGCAGGCGCGCGGCCGCACCAAAGTCTCCACCAACTTGCGTGTGCAGCCCGGGCGAACGGAACCCCGCCTCTATCAATTTGGCCGAAACGTTTCCGTAGAGATTGTGGGCCGCGCCGTGGCGGATTGGGCTCAGGTCACTGACGAAAAGGACTCCTCCAACGAGTCACAGGAAGCAAAAAAAGAAGACTGGTTCTTGATCCGTGGCATCGCCACGCGGCCTCCGGGCGAAGCTGCCGCGCGTGCCGCTGAATCCACAAACACCACGCAACCCGGAGATCAGACCGCGCCGATCGCCGGCTGGGTCGTCGCGCGTTTCGTGGATCTGGATCTTCCCGATCCCGTTCGCGAGGGAGCATCATCCGCAAATATCCGTCCCCTGGCCTGGTTCGAATTGAATCGCGTAAGCGACCCTTCGGGCGACAAGCCGCAGTACCTTGTGGCCGCATCGCGAGGGTCCGAAGGCCAGGTCTGCGACTTCACGGCATTGCGCGTTTATACCTGGTACGTCAAGAGAAGCCGGTATGAAACCGCATTCATCGAAAATAATTTGTGCGGTCAGCTGCCGGTTCGCATTGACAAAGGGCCCAAGGGCGAACCTCAATTTCGCTTCCATGTGATGGACGGTAACAAAGAAGAACGCGTTTACCGTTTGACACAGACCGTTGTTCGACGGGTTCGGGAACCGGGAGAGACTTCCGGAAAGCACGGTCCAGTAAAGCCGCCAAAGCCCGCGGCTAAATAAATCGTTGGAAGCAACATGATCCGGATTTCAATTTTGCAGCCGGCTGGTTGGCGCAGTGTTAAGAATTCACGTGCACTTTGAAAACAAGGAACTGAGGCGGAGATTGAAACGATGACGCTGCATATCAGCGAGGCGGAAGTGCGGTCGGTGTTAACGATGCCGCTGGCAGTGGAAGCCGTGGAAGAGATTTCCCGCAAGCAAGCTACCGGAGAAGTCGTCGTTCACCCGCGCAGGCGTTTCGAATTGCCCGGCGGCGGTTTTTTTCACTACATGGCTGCGGCCGATTTCTCCCTCGGTTTCGTCGCCATGAAGCAGTACACCTATGTGCGCGGCAAACTGCGCTTTCTTGTTCCGCTTTACGAAATGGCCTCGGGCGATTTGCTCGCGCTGATCGAAGCGGATTATATGGGGCAACAGCGGACCGGAGCGGCCTCCGGCGTGGCCACGAAATTTCTGGCGCGGAGGGACTCTCGCGTCGCAGCGATCATCGGCACTGGCGGCCAGGCGAAAACGCAGTTGGAAGCAGTTGCCGCAGTTCGAAAGCTGGAATCCGCGCGGGCCTTTGGCCGCGATGCGGCGAAGCGCGAGAAATTCTGCGAGGAGATGTCCGGACGGCTGGGTATTCCCGTGCTCCCCTGCGCCTCCGCGGCCGAGGCAGTGCGCGGCGCGGACATCATCTCCACCGCCACGACCGCCTCGCAGCCGGTTGTGCATGGCACTGATCTATCGCCGGGCGCGCACATCAATGCCATTGGCGCCAACCACGCGCACAAACGCGAACTGGACGATGAAGCTGTCGCCAGTGCCGACATCATCGTTGTGGATTCTGTCGAGCAGTCGCGGCAGGAAGCGGGCGATTTAATCATCGCTTTTCACGGCGATGAAATTTGCTGGACCGGAGTAAAAAAACTTTCTGAAATCGTCTCGGGCAAAGCCAGCGGCAGGACCAGCGATACGGAAGTTACGCTTTTCAAATCGAACGGGATTGCCTCCTGGGATCTCGCCGCGGCGATGAAAGTGTATGCCATGGCGCGTGAAAAAGGGCTTGGCCGGGAATTGCCGCTCTGGAGCGGCGGTTCGATTGGATGAAATACTGTGGCGGTCTGGCGCCCATGTCGAAAAGCACTCTCTCCCTTTCAACGGTAAGTAGTAAAATCAAAAGGCATAGTAAGCTGGCCTAATGCGAACACTTCCCGACCATCTCCGCAAAGGCATGAAGCTGGTAATCGTCGGCTGCAATCCCAGCGAATCTTCCGTTCGTGTGGGCCACTACTACGCAGGCCGCGGAAACGAATTCTGGCCCATGCTGTATGAGAGCGGCGTTGTGCCTGAGCCCTTCGATTACCACGACGACAAGCGGGTGATTGAATTCGGCGTCGGACTGACCGACCTGGTGAAGCGTCCCACGAAAGGCATCGAAGAATTGAAGCGCGAAGATTACGCCGAAGGTCGCATCGTGCTTTCGCAGAAGCTCGAGGAATTTTCTCCACACGTCGTAGCCTTCAACGGGAAACTGACTTACGAACAATTCTCGCAGCGCAAATGCAAATTCGGGATCCAGAAAGAGCTCCTCTACGGCGCGCGGGTTTATGTTTTGCCTTCCACCAGCGGCGCGAATGCCACCGGCCGGAGCGAGAAGCTGCGGCATTTTCGTAAGCTGGCGCAGCTCGTCGCGCGCATCGGTAAAGAACACGAAGCGCGAAACCACTGAACGGAGTTTCCCTTGAGCCACACTCCACAAGCTGTGCCAGCCGGACCATTCGTTTTGGAAACAAGGCACGAGGGCGTCGCCACATTGGTGATGAATCGTCCTGAGCGCTTGAATGCGCTGAACAACGAACTGGCGATGGCCGTCAATGACGCCCTTGGCCGAATCGCGGGAGACGCCAGCGTCTCGGTGGTCGTTGTCAGCGGAGCGGGGCGGGCTTTTTGCGCGGGCGGGGACCTTGGTGCGATGGGGGCTAGCCGGCAGAAAGGCACGATGCACGACCTGGAGCCGTTGCTGCGCGCGGGGATGCAGATGGTGCTCAACATGCGCACCATGCCGCAACCCGTGATTGCGGCGGTGAATGGAGCCGCAGCCGGTGCAGGGATGAATGTCGCATTGGCCGCGGACATTCGCATTGCCGCGGAGGAAGCCACGTTCGGGCAAAATTTCTCTAAAGTGGGCCTCTTTCCGGATTACGGAGGAACGTATTTTCTGCCGCAGCTTGTCGGACCAGCGAAGGCTGCCGAGCTTTTCTATACCGGCGACATGATCGACGCGAAGACAGCGCTTGCTCTCGGGCTCGTCAATCACGTGGTTCCGGGCGCGCAGCTCGAATCTGAAGTGAAGTCCTTGGCGCAGAAAATCGCGCGAGGTCCTCTCATGGCCATTCGCGCGGTGAAGAAGGCTCTATTTGCCGCCCACGCGAAGGAACTCGCTCACGCTCTCAACAACGAAGTCGAGGAGCAAATTCGGTGCTATCTTTCAGAGGATTGCAATGAAGGGATTAAGGCGTTTTTTGAGAAGCGTGTTCCGAAGTTTCAGGGAAAGTAACTCTGCCGGATTAAACCCGCGACGATCGTGACCACCAGCCACAAAAAGATGCAGCTGCGGAATCGAGAAGCGACCACCAGATTGAAAGGGAAGATCAATGGATGAATTGGAGATCACGCCGGCCGCTGTCAAAGCGCGTCTGGACGGCGGAGAAAAATTGGTTCTCATTGATGTGCGCGAGCCATGGGAGCATCAGTTGTGCCGAATCGAGGGTGCAACACTGGTGCCGCTGGGTTCGCTGGCGGCGAGTTTGCAAACACTCCCGGATGTGGACGAAGTGATTTGCTACTGCCATCACGGGATGCGGAGTCTGGATGCGGCGGCGTGGCTGCGTTTTCAAGGGATCGAAAAGGCGAAATCATTGGCCGGCGGAATCGAACGCTGGTCGGTCGAGATCGATCCGAAAGTCCCGCGGTACTAGAAAGGTTTATCCGTAGGGGCGCGGCATGCTGCGCCCCTACACCAGAAGGGGTATTGTGCCAAAGACAAAAATTAAATTTCTGCAGAAACCAACGTGAACGACATGCCGCAAAGCAAGAGGTCTCTTGCTGGAGCTCGGTGCGGAACTGGAATCACGCGATCTGGATAAAGAGCGATTGACGGAAGCCGAACTCGACGAATTGATCGGCGAGCGCGAGTACAAGGAATTTCTGAATACACGAAATGAACTCTATCGCACGCGGAATATGAAAGAGCATCCGCCCTCGCGCACCGAGGCCATCAAATTAATGGCGAAGGAACCAAATCTGATTCGCAGGCCGGTGGTGCTTCAAGGATCGCAGATGTTGCTCGGTTTTGACGAAGCTGCGTATCGAAAATTGTTGAAATAATACGCCGGAAGAACGGATTGAACGATCATGAGTTCACTCGCAGAGAAAATCAAAATTCAGCAAGGCGACCTTACGGAGATGGACACGGACGCCATCGTCAACGCGGCCAACAACGATCTGGTGCTGGGCGCCGGAGTTGCCGGGGCGATCCGCCGCAAGGGCGGAGAAGAAATCCAGCGCGAGTGCAATGAAATTGGGAGCATCCCAGTTGGGTATGCGGCTATTACTACAGGCGGAAAGCTGAAAGCGCGATTTGTGATTCATGCGGCCAGCATGCAACTGGGTGGCAAAACGAATGCGGATTCGCTGCGGCATTCTGTGGCGCATTCTTTGCGCATCGCCAATGAGCGAGGCCTGAAAACAATTGCATTTCCCGCGGTTGGTACAGGCATCGCGGGATTTCCGTTGAAAGACTGCGCGGAAATTATGCTTCGCGAGACTGCCAAACATTTGCGAGGCGAGAGTTCTCTTGAAACAGTTTACTTCGTGCTTTTCGACGAGGCGGCGCAGGGTATTTTTGAGCGCGCCTGGAGGAAGATTCAGGCTGAACCCGTTGCTGCAGGCGCCGAGGGCGCGTGACGTCGCTCGGGGAATTGCTTGCCGAGCGTATTCGCCGCTTCGGGCCGATCACGTTCGCGGACTTCATGCGCGAATGTCTCTACCATCCGGTGCATGGGTATTACAGCAAAGCGGAGTCCAAGCGTTTTGCCGATTACTACACCAGTGTCGATGTGCATCCGATCTTTGCGCGTCTGCTGACGCGCCAGTTTGCAGAGATGTGGGAAAGCCTCGGCCGCCCACAGGAATTCACCCTTGTGGAAGCGGGCGCTGGAGTCGGGCGATTCGCTGTGCAGGTGCTCGATTTTTGCAGGGCGAAGTTTCCCGGTTTTTATGACGCGCTGCGCTACGTTGCCGTGGAGCGATCCGCTTCGCGGCGCGAACAGACAACAATTGCGACGAAGCGCCACGCAACTGCGGGGAGGTTCAGAGCTTCCGCTGAAATTCCTCCGCACATCGCCGTAGGCTGTTTTTTCTCCAATGAACTTGTGGATGCGTTGCCCGTGCATCGAGTGGTGATGGATGGCGGCGCGCTCAAAGAAATTCTCGTCGACTTCCGCGACGGACGTTTTGTGGACTTGGTGGCGCCGCTATCGACTTGCGCCATCACGGAATATTTTGCAGCGCAGGGCATTGCGCTGTGCGAAGGACAGCACGCGGAGGCGGGACTCGAAGCGTGCGACTGGATCAGTGAAGTTGGGCGCCGGCTGGCACGCGGATACGTGTTGACGATCGACTACGGGCATCCGGCGAGCGACCTCTTTGACGATCACCACATGCGCGGGACGCTTCTTGCGTATCAAGACCACCGCGTCAGCGAGCAGTTTTATGCTTCGCCGGGGGAGCAGGATTTGACGGCGCACGTCAATTTCACGGCGCTCGAATCCTGGGGAAAACGATCGGGCCTGGAGACTGCGGGACTCACTTCCCAGACGGCTTTCCTGCTGCCGCTGGGGCAGGGCAATGAATTTGCCGACCTCTACGACGAGGGACAATCCGAGGCCGAGCGCACCAAAGCGCGACTGCAACTCAAGACGCTGATCCACCCGGAAGGGATGGGCGAACGGTTCCAAGTGTTGGTGCAGCGGAAGGGCGTCGGCGCTGCCTCCCTGACGGGTCTAGCGGGTTTCGCCTGAAGCTACCCGTACGAACTTGTATTACACGGTGCAATACGACGATCGTGCTCTGAGCAGAGGTTGTCGCTCAGGGCGTTTCTAGTTAACCATAGCAGGGTACCCGTCCCCCTGTTTTTCAAAAGTGTTGATTTTAAAGGGACTTTAAGTTGTTTTAGAATCAACACTTATGGAAGTGTTGATTCTAAATGTAGTTAGAGGCGCTTTTTGGCACATTTTTGCAAGTGCTGATCCTAAATAGCTTAGCTGGGCCGATCTCCCAGTCGGGGCAGAAACGACGGAGCGTACGGTTGGGCTAAGAATGGAAGAAGAGCGGCGGCGAGCGCACTCCAAATGAAAAAACGGCAGCCTAGGCTGCCGTTTTCTGCTGCGGGTCAGAATTTGACCTGCCAACAGCATACCAAAGAAGTTGGCGCAGTGCGAGGAAAAATTGCGCGGTTGGGCAAGTTTCCGATTACCGCGTCTATAAGGATTTTGCGGAGAGCTTTGCCGCCGTTTGCGATAGTTCGAGTGGCCCGACGGCGCATCCGGAAACTAGCGGGTTCTTGACGTGGCATACTGTCACGCTGTATCTTTACACTGATACAGTTAAACGTCATGTTCTTTAAGGTTAACCCCATCGCCGGCCAGCCCCTCTATCTGCAGTTAATGCAGCAAATTCGCCACGCAACAGAAACCGGGGCGTTACAGGACGGTGACCAGTTACCCGGTATACGCACTCTTGCTGAGAAGCTTGTAGTTAGTCCGAACACCATCGCAAAGGCCTATTCCGAACTTGAACACGAAGGGGTTCTCGAACTACGCCAAGGCTCCGGAGCATTTGTCTGCGTGAAGCGTCGAATACGCTCATTGGCAGACTCCGTGCTAGTGGCTCGCCGCCGAATTCGAGACCTTATCGACCGGCTCCGGGACGACGGCCTTGTCGATGAAGAAATCCGTCGGGCGTTTGAGGCGGAACTTCTTTTCCCATCCGAGGTTGCGCGCAAGCGATGACGACCGAATTCGTAATCCTTACTCACAGGCTCACAAAATCGTACGGTCACTGCGAGGCCGTTCGAGGATTAGACTTGTCGATTGGCTGTAATCGGATTACCGCCTTCCTGGGTCGCAACGGCGCAGGCAAAAGCACGACGATCAAGATACTGCTCGGTCTAATTCGACCCTCCGCTGGCTCGGGCGAGGTGCTTGGAAGGCAGATTACCGACCTGGAACAGAACCGCGAAATGCGAAAGAGGGTCGCTTACGTCGCAGAGGATAAGCCTCTGTATGGGTACATGACCGTCGAGCAAACCATAAACTTCGCCCGTTCGTTCTACTCTGACTGGCGCATAGACGTCGAAAAGAAGCTTCTTCTCGACTTCGAACTGCCCGCGAATCGAAAGGTTAAATCGCTTTCCAAGGGAATGCGGACCAAACTCGCCCTCTTGCTGGCGTTCGCCCGGCGGCCGGACCTTCTCATCCTGGATGAGCCGAGCGAAGGACTCGATCCTGTCGGCATCGAGTACCTGCTGCGAACTCTCGTGTCGTATAGCGCTGAGGGTGTTTCGATTTTTTTTTCTTCTCACCAGATCGCCGAGGTTGAGCGCGTTGCCGATCATATCTGCATCCTCGAAAAGGGTTCTCTACTGATGGATGCCTCCGTCGAGCAGCTCCGCCAATCCTACCGGCGAATCGATATAGTTTTCTCAGCATTACCGCCAGAACACGTCTTTCAGATTTCAGGCGTCGAGAGCATCAAGACCGACGGGCATCAGATGAGAGTATTTGCCAGCAGAAATGCCGAAGCCGTGGTTGAGCGTGCACAAGAGTTGAGCGCTGTTTCTGTCGAAATCGCTCCTGTTGGTCTGCGTGAGGTTTTTCTAGAAACGGTGGGGGAGAATTGAACCGTGCTTTGGTATAAGGCTTGGCTTGAGACTCGTTCCAGATTCCTTGTGTCTCTCGTAACTCTCACCACCTTCAGCTCAATTTTCTTCCACCATGCGCTTTACATCTCTTGCTCGAACACTCTTCCATGCCCAGAAAAGATCAGCCACTCTGAGCGGATATCTGAATTCCACCGTCTGTTGTTCATCAATCAGCAATACGTTGTGATCATGTGGATCCTCGCGGTCGTCCTTTTGGGGATGGGCGGATTGCTTCGCGAGAAAGCCCTTGGAACGTCTTCCTTGACCTTAACTTTGCCCGTTAGCAGGGCGCGTCTCATGCGCGTCCGCGTCGTAACGGGGGTCTTTCAGGCAGTTGCACTCGGCGTCGTGCCCTGGCTCGCGGTTTTGATAATTTCCTCTCGCGCAAGAATGCCGATTTCAGTCGCGCAGGTCGGGTTTTACATACTGCTGCTGGTCGGAGGCGGCTTAATCTATTTCGCGATGGCCGTATTGGTTTCGTCGTTGGTTTCCGGCGAATACACAGCGCCCGCACTCGCTTTTGGAGCGATCCTTATGGGTGCAATGCTATTTGACAATTGGCTCCGGCGTTTCAACGTTTGGCGGCTCGTGACTGGGGATTTTTCGGTAGATAGGAATACTTTTCTCCTTTCGAAACACCTCCCGTGGCCGGGCATACTTGGCAGTTTGTGCGCCGCAGCGTTGATGCTGCTAGCATCCGCGATGGCCGTTCAAAGAAAAGAGTTTTGAAATCCACGCTAGGTCAAGGTGCCCCTCCGCGCGGCATATCGGGAGCGAGTCGACTCCTGGCAATTCGCGTAATCGGAAACTGGCCGCGCACTGGTTTTTGGGAGGCGCGATGAGCCTGCAGAACGATTCTTATTGCGGGGGAGGGGCGGGTTTTTTTAGGACGGGGCGCTCGCCGGAGGCGGGTGGGGGGATATCGGCTTTGACGGGTTTGACGGTGTCGCCAGAGGCGGGAGGCGCGGAGATGGAGGTGCCGCCTTCGGTGAAGGCCTTCTTGATGAAGCCGTCGGCGAGTTGCTGGGCGCCACCGGTGTCGTCGTTGGTTTGCTTGGCTTTGCTGTATTCGTTGACGGCGCGTTCGCGCTGGCCGAGCATGTCGAAGATCTTGCCGAGATAGATGTGGGCCCAGACTTCGGTCCATTTTTCGGGGGCGTCGCAAACGGTCTGCAAGGCTTCGCGGAAAGCGTTGGCACCGGCTTGATAGTTTTTCTGGTAAAAGAAGGCTTCGCCCATACGGAAGTTCGCCAGACACCGGCCGGGCTGAATGGAAAGAGCGCGCTGATATTGCGCGATGGCATCGTAGAAGCGGCCTAGTTCGGCGAGATCTTCGCCGCGGGCGATGGCGGCACGGGCTCGCAGGCCGACACTGCCCTTAAGGATGACGTTGTTGGGATCGATCTTGATGCCCCCGGGTTTGGGACGCCCAAAGGTCTCCACAGTGAAGCCGGATTCGGTACCGATCACGTCGATGGTTTTCAGTTCCGGATTGCCTTCGGTGTCGATGCGCAAATCGACGGGCATGCGAAAGGTGTCCAGAGGCTGCTTGATCTTGCCAACCGTGCGAAATCCTTTGGGTGTGCGGTAAACGACGTATTCGATCGTGAACTCGGGGATGCCCGTGGAATTCAGCCATTGGGCGAAAAAGGCGCGCAGGTCCGGGGGATCCTGGGCCGGCTTGGCAGCAGCAGCGGCGGCTTGCGAACGGCGTATGGCGATGTTTTCAAAGTCCTCGATGCGCGCGCTGCGCTCGGCAAATTGAAAGTAGAAATCGTGCAGGGCGGCTTTGAAGGCCATATCGCCCATTTGAGCGCGCAACATGTGAAAGAGCATGGCGCCCTTGTTCATTACGACCGAGCGGTAATCGGGAGAGAAGGGAACCAGGCGAGCGGCTTGGCCGATGGGCGCGGCATCTTCGTACATCAGAGCGCCGACGGCGAATTCGTCGACGACGCGAAGTCCTGCTTCTTTGCCGGCGTTTTGCTCGGCGTAGAGGGCTTCGGAGTACCGCGCCAGGCCATCGCTGATCCAGACGTCGCTGGGCGTTGCTGGAGCAACCTGAATGCCCCACCACTGCTGGGCCACCAGGCGTGCAATCGTGCGGTCACTTGCCCGGGGATCCCAGATGCGCTGGCTCAGGAGCAGGACTCCGGGGGCGGCGTAATCGCGGAAGGTGCCGTCGGGAAGCTGGATCACGGTGAACGTGGGGTCAGGGATAGGGCCAAACAGGTCTGAATAGATGATGGCAGAGCGGGCCACGTCATCGGCAAATTTCTGAGCGTTCGCGGAGGCGGCTCGCGGGGCGTAGACGGCGACGTTGACGCCTTCGGCCTGCTTGGGATTGAGCTGGAGATTGCCGGCTACATAGGTGCCATGGGCGGCGAGGCTTTTGCACTCGAAGGTGTAGAGGAGGCGGTTGCCTTCGACGGAGTTCTTGCCGGGCATGGGTGACGGAGCGGAGGCCTTGCCGGTTCCGGCGACGGCGAAAATGTCTGGAACGTTGAGGCGGAAAGTGGCGGTGTAGCGGTTAGAGGGGAAATTTGTGAGCGGGAACCATCTCGCCGGAAGCATCAGATAGGCGCCGTTTTTGTTGATCAGCGCGGTGGTCACTCCGGGGACAGGGCTGTTCTCTTCATTGAAGAGCAGACCGGCATAGGTGAAGGTGAGGGTGATGTGGCCATCGGTGGCGACTGGCGTGGGGAGCTGGACGACCAGGAGGAGGCGGTTGCGGTCGTCACGCTCGAAGGGAAGAGGCTTACCGTCGGCACCTTTCACTTCTTTGACGATCAAGTTGGGGTGCAGTTCGACGCGGACGCTGCTGGAGGCTTCGATGGCTTTGAGGTCGATTTTTGCGACGGCGGACATCGATTGGCCGATGGCATCGAGGGTGGCGGAAACGTCGTAATGTTCGGCGAGAAACGTGGCGGGGCGGGCAGTCTGGGCGTGCAATGGCGCAGCGGCACACGCGAGGCAGAGCAGCGCAATGAAGAAAAATGTAGCAGGAACTCTCGGACGCAGGGCCATCGGACCCCTTTCAGATGTATTCAATTCTGCACCAATGTACATGTATAGGATACCAAACCCATCAGTTTGCGTTGCTTGGGGCGATAGTCAAATGCCGGGCTATCTCGTCGGCGGCACGTTCAACAGCGCCTGGCGGCCCAAGTAGGCGCCGCACTTCTTCTAACCCGCGAGCCATCGTTTCCACTCGATTCTTTCCTTCTGGCGATGCAGAGAGCAGCAGTTCTGCTTCCGCGGCGAGGCGCTGGGGTGTGAAGTTGTGCTGGATCAATTCCGGGACGACTTCACGGCCGGCGATCAAATTGACCATGCCGAAGAATTTGGTCCGCACGAGTGGCTTGGCGAGCTTGGCGGTCAGCGGTGAGAGGCGGTAGACGACGATCATTGGCTTGCCGAGAAGGGCGGCTTCGACAGTGGCCGTGCCGCTGGAAACGATGGCTAAGTCTGCGGCGGCGAGGGCGTTGTAGGTGTCTTCCGTGACGAATTTGATCTGCCAGCGTGCTGGGAACATGGACTGCAATTTGTGCGAGTCCAGGCTAGGCGCCACTGCAACTACCACGCCGAAACTGAACGGCAAGGTTCGTCCTATTTCCCCAAGAGCATTTACAAGCACCGGAACGTGATGGGCGATTTCTCCGCGCCTGCTGCCCGGAAGGATCGTAATTATAGGGTCCCCTTCATCTAGACCATATTTTTTACAAAATAATTCCCGGGTGAGCGAGGCGGTTACGTTTCCAACGAGCGGGTGGCCGATGAATTTCACTGGTACACCGGCGTCGGCGTAGAACTTTTCTTCAAAGGGGAAGATGCAGAGCGCCTGGGCGAAGCGGCGGCGGACCAGATTCACGCGCCAGGGGCGCCAGGCCCAAAATTGCGGACAAATGTAATAGACGTTGCGAATGCCCTTGGGGCGGAGCTTGCGCGCGAGACGGAGGTGGAAACCGGGGAAGTCGGTCAGAATCGCGAGCGGTGGGTGACGGCGCTCGGCTTCGTCTACGAGGTGGCGCATGGCGCGGAAGAGGGATGGCAGGCGCTTGAGGACTTCGGTGATTCCGACGACGGAAACTTCGGAATAGTCGGTGATGATTTCGACGCCGGCGGCGCGCATTTGCGGCCCGCCCATCCCGAAAATCGAGACGTCCAGGCGCTGCTTGAGGGCGGTGGCGAGACGCGCGGCGTACATGTCTCCGGAAGCTTCGCCGGCGGAGAGAAGGAGCGGTATGGGTGGCATGATGCGATTGAGCAGGAATCAGTCGCTGGCCGGAAGCACGGAAGGTTCGGCGGCGCGGCTAGTGTCGAGCGGAAGATGCAGCTCCTGCTCCTTATACTGCAACTGGTAGAGACGATAGTAGATTCCGCGCTGGGCGAGAAGCTCCTGATGCGCGCCTTGCTCACGCAAACGTCCTTTGTGAAACACGAGGATGCGGTCGGCGTGCTGGATGGTGCTCAGGCGATGAGCGATGACGAGAGCGGTGCGCCCGGAGAGCAAGCGGCCAAGGGCTTCGCGGATGAGCATCTCCGTCTTTGTGTCCACGCTGGAGGTGGCTTCGTCGAGGATGAGGAATCGTGGATTGTGGGCCAGGGCGCGGGCGAAATTGATGAGCTGGCGCTGGCCGACGGAAAGCGTGGAGCCGCGCTCGTTGACGTTGCTGGCTACGCCTTCGGGAAGGGAACGCACAAATTCGCCGAGGCCGATTTCGTCAATGGCGCGCTCGACGGTGTTTCGGTCGATGCCGGGCGTGCCGAGGCGGACATTGGTTTCGATGGTGCCGGTGAACAGAAATGGGTCCTGGAGGACGATGCCGAATTGACGGCGCAGATCCTGGAGCTCGATGAGGCGAATGTCTTTGCCGTCGAGGAGGATTTGCCCGCGCTGGACATCGTAGAAACGAAGGAGCAGGGAGATCAGCGTGGTTTTGCCCGCGCCGGTGTGACCGACGATGGCGAACGTTTGGCCGGGGGCGACGCGGAACGAGACATCGCGGAGGACCCAGTCTTCGTCGGCGGGCTCGGGGACGTTGCGATAGCTGAACCAGACATTGCGGAATTCGATTTCGCCACGCGGATGGTCAAGCGGAATGGCGTTGGGATCAGATTCGACGACCACCGGCTCGTCGAGGAGCTTGAAGATGCGCTCGGAGGCGGCCATGGCGGACTGGAGAATGTTGAATTTTTCGCTGAGATCCTGGATGGGGCGGAAGAAACGCTGGGCAAACATGGTGAAAGCGGTGAGGACGCCGAGAGTGAGGCCGCCAGATAGAATGCGGTTGCCGCCGGACCAATAGATCAAAGCGATGGTGGCGAAGCTGAGAAATTCGACGGCGGGGTAGAAAAGAGCGTAAGCGAGAATGGCGTCGCGCCAGGCGAGCATATTGTCGCGGTTGCGCTTCCCGAACTCATCCATGGCTTTTTGCTCGCGGTTGAAGAGCTGCACGATGCTCATGCCGGAAATGTATTCCTGGAGGAAGGCGTTGATGCGGGCGATGGCGGTTCGAATGCGGCGGTTGGCGTCGCGGACGAACTTGCGGAAGATCATGGTGACGATGAGGATGCCGGGAAGAACAGCGAGAGTGGCGAGTGCGAGGCGAGTGTCGATCTTGAAGAGCAGGCCCGCCATGACGACGAGGAGGAAAAAGTCGTTGATCATGGTGACGACGCCGGCGGCGAAGAGATCGTTGAGCGCGTCGACGTCGGTGGTGACGCGGGTGACCAGGCGGCCGACGGGATTGCGGTCAAAGTAACTCATCGGCAGACGCTGCATGTGGATGAAGATTTCGCGGCGCATGTCGTACATGGTCTGCTGGCCGACGCGCTGCATGATGCGAATCTGGATGTATTGGGCGAGGAAGTCGAAGGTCAGGACGGCAAAAAAGATCAGGCTGAGCCAGCCGATGCCGGTCCATGCGGAGGATTCCGGGAGAAGATGATTCAAGGCGGGAACAAAATAGCTGTCGATGGCCTTGCGAAAGATGAGCGGTGGCGCCAACTCGAGCGGAGTCACGATTGCCACCATGACGAGCGCGAGGACCACGCGCCATTTGTAGGGCTTCATGTATTGCAGAAGCCGGCGCATCAAGCGCGAATCGTACGCTTTGCCTAGGGCTTCTTCTTCGTGCATATTGCTCATGCGCGTTCGAGCTCTTCTTCCAGCAGTTGTTTCTGGTACAAATCCGCGTAATAGCCGCCGCGAGCGAGAAGTTCATCATGCGTACCGCGCTCGGTGATGGCGCCGTCGACGAGGACAACGATCTGGTCGGCGTCGCGGACGGTCGAAGTGCGGTGCGAGATCAAAATTGTGGTGCGGCCTTGCATGATGCCGCGGAGGCCACCGAGGATGCGCTCCTCGGTTTGGGTGTCGACGGCGGAAAGGGAATCGTCGAGGATGAGGATGCGTGGGTCGCGGACGACGGCGCGGGCGATAGCGGCGCGCTGCTTTTGTCCGCCGGAGAGAGTGATGCCGCGTTCGCCGACCATGGTTTCGTAGCCCTTACCAAAGTCCTGGACGTCACCGTGGAGGCTGGCAATTTCAGCGGCTTCGCAGACGCGCTGCTCGTTGTATTCGGGGAGGCCGAAAGCGATATTGCCGCCGACGGTTTCACCGAACAAGTAGGTGTCCTGCGGCACGAAGCCGATGGACTGGCGCAAAGTCTTGATAGGCCATTCGCGGATAGGACGGCCGTCGATCAAAACGCAGTCGTCGGGTGCTTCCCAGAGACGCGCGATGAGAGCAGCTAGCGTGGTCTTGCCGCAGCCGGTGGGGCCGACGATGGCGAGGGTGGAGCCGGCCGGGACTTTCAAGTCGATGTTGCGAAGAACGGGATGCGGTCCGCTGCCATTGGATTTGGAGGCACCGTTCGCACCGGCGCCGGAAAGAGTGGTCGGATAAGTGAAAGTGAGATGGCGGAATTCGATTTCGCCACGAGGCTTGGTGCCCTCGGGGACTTTCGCGAAGCGGTCGTCAATATTCGGCTTGGCGGTGAGGATGTAATTCAGGCGACCCATGGAAGCGGCGCCGCGCTGAAAAATATTTGTGACCCAACCCAGGGCGATCATGGGCCAGACGAGTAGCGTGAGGTAGCCGTTGAAAGCGATCAACGCGCCGAGGGAAATCTGGCCCCGGAAGAGTTGATGGCCGCCCTGCCAGAGCACGATCAAGAAGGTGGTACCGATTAGCGCCTGAAGCGAGGGCATGAACATGCTCCAGGTGCGAATAAGCTTGATGTTGCGGGAGACGTACTCGCGATTGGGCTCGTCGAAGCCGCGGATTTCCGCTTCCTCCTGCGCGTAGGCGCGCACAACGCGAACGCCGGCAAGGTTTTCCTGAACGCGCGCGGTGAGAGTGGCGAGGGCGGCCTGGATTTTCTCGTAAAGCTCATGAATCGTTTTTCCGAAGAACCACACGGCGACAGCGACGACCGGGGCAGGAAGCAGAACCCAAAGAGTGAGGGACGGGGAGAGCGTGACCATGACGAGGATGGCCATAATCATGGTGATGATGGTTGTGGCGCTGTACATGATGCCGGGGCCGAGGACCATGCGGACGGCGTTCAGGTCGTTGGTGGCGCGGGACATCAATTCACCAGTGCGATTGCGCACATAGAATTCGGGCTCTAGGATCAGCAGGCGCTTCAGAAGATCGTTGCGAATGTCGAATTCGATGTCGCGGGATACACCGATGAGCGTCCAGCGTGCGGAGAAAGAAAGAAGGCCCTTGATTGCGACGCACAAGACCACGATGAGGCAATAGATACCCAGAGTCCGGCGACTGCTTGGGGCGTACCAGGGGATGGATCTACTGAGTTTCGAGGGGTTCAGCGCCACGACGAGCACACCACCGGACTGCGTCGCATGCTCAAAGGGAACGGCGTTTCCAGCGAGCGTGTCGGTCATCACGCCGGTGGCGAGAGGGAGAACGTTGCCGATAATTCCCATCAGGACAACGGTGAGCAAGCCGAAAATAATTCCGCCCGTGTAGCGACGCAGGTAGGGGACCAGGCCGCGCAGATCCTTATCGGGAGGCGCTTCCTTGGACGCTCGATTGGCGGCTGGGGGGACTGCACTCATCGCAGCACTGACCTCGCATCCTGGATAGACGCAGCTTCCGGAAGAAAATGCTCGTAAGTCCGGTCGAGCGACTGGTAGCGCTTGGTCATCGGATTCCACCGTACGCCGATTGGAAGAACGTGGGAATCGGTGGTGCCTTTCAACGGCGTAAAGTAAAGCTCCAAACCTTTTATTTCGCTTTGCTCGTACTGCAGCCGCCAGCCGGTCACCGGCACTAGCGGGGTCAAACCCAGATAACCTTTTTGGTTTTTCAGGTGTTCATCGCAGCGCAGAACTTCTGACCACTTCCCATCGGTATTTTCCGCCACGACGACGCGAGTCACGATGGTGCCGGGCAGATTGTTGGTCGGGGTCTTTGGTACGACATTAGCCACCAGGAATTCCTGTTTGCCGTTCTTCGCGAGATCTCCGAAAGCGAGCACCTGCGATTCGCTTCCCAGCAGTGAGGTTGCAGCCAATTGCATCTCTTCGGGCACGGCAGGCTCCGCAGGCTTAGTTGCCGCTGGCGAAGCGGGCTTGGACGCATCCGATCCACAGCCGCCCAGAAAAATAGCAAGGGACAGGAAACACAGTGAGAATTTCAGGGAGATTTTCCACCTGCGGGGCGCGTCAAGACCAAGGCCCTCTCCCAGGACAGACGGACCGGTACCTGCCTCGTTAGCACGCCAACAGCCGCTTGGTGAAGTTTTCTCCATCAGAAATTCGCTGCCCTGGGTGCCATTGTAAAGAGTAAAGACTTGCCCGGGCTACCTTGCTTTCTCCGGCGTCCAGGGAAGTCCGTCACCTGTGACACATCCGGCCCCGACCGATTGATGCCTGCTACAGCAATTCTAGCTGTTGGCCGCCGTTCGTGGAAGGACTCCGCGAACCGGGCTTGCCTAAAAGTTAGAACGCGCTAGCGCTGAGCCTGGATGGCATCCAACCGGGCTTCAAAGTTATCCTCTCCTTCGGACCAAAGTTCGCTGCGTTGCACGGGCAGGGCCTGTTCAATCGCTTCGACCCAACGGAACAGTTGTTGGATGTTCTCACGGGTCTTTGCGTGATATTCCTTCAAGTTGGCGCTCGCGGACATCCACTGGCGGAAAGTATGCTCCATGGGATGATCGGAGGAATTGAAGGGATTGGAGGCTGCGCCGGGGGCAAGCAGGCCGCCATGGCCAGTAAAAAAGTGTTCGAAGCCCAGGTCGGCCATGAAGTGGCCGGAGGTCGCCGCGAGGCCATTGTCATACTCCAGGCCGTGGCAAGCGAGCACCAGCGGCTCGGGCTTATGCTGCCACTTCAGGGTGTCGATATCGAAGCTCCACAAGTCCCATTTGGCGGTGGCGAAATAGGCGGTGTCGGCGTTGAGATGTTGAACGGCGAGCGCGGTCACTTCCGCAGGACCTAGTTTGAGGGGGCGCAAATCCCACTCCGCCACAGGAATCTCGGTGGGATCCACGGCCTGAACTACCAATTCGGTGAAGGAATTTTGTGTCGTTGAAAGCGGGGCAGTGGTCAAGAACCGCGCGAATTCAGCGAGCATGGTTTCCAGTGAAAAGTCGCGCGTCCAGACGCGCAGGTAAGCATGATTGGCCATTAGTGTTTATACCTTGAGGATTATACCGGGGTAGCAGGGAAGAGGCGAATCGAGAGCGAAGGAGCTTGGCAGTTCTGCGGGATACCACCTGCTCTGGGCTAAAGATGCTGGTGTTCAACTTCCCATGTTGGCTGACTTTGCGCGGTCGGGAGGCTGCGCCGGGGGCGTAAAACTTTGCGCCATTTCGCGCAGACGATCGCGGAGGGACTCGCCGACGCCTTCGAAGACGTGGGCGCAGGCTTCGCGGAGTTTTTCTTCCGCGGTGGCGGCGATTCCTGAAACCATTTCGCGCGATTGGTGGTCGAGTGAGGCTACGGTTGCCAGCATCCACTGATTCGAAACGTTTTCGAGGCGGCTCTTGTATTGTTCCGCGGCTTGTTCGCCCATTTGGCCGTAGATGTGGTGCATCTCTTGCTGGTGGGCAGCGGTCATGGCTTTCCAGGATTCCAGCAGCGGGCCGAATCCTTCGGATACTTTTTTCTGGGCTTCGGCTACACCGGCTTCGAGCGCTCCGCCCATCGAGGATTGGAATCGCCGCAAGAAAGCTTCTTGTTCGGTTGTCGTTTTCTGAGACAGCTCCATCCGTGCATTGTCCAGTTGCTGCCGCGCCGCATCATTGGAGCGCCGGACTTCTTCGTTGAACCCGTCCAGCTCTTGGCGTCCGGTGCGCTGAACGGCATCTGTGAACGCCGCTGCCGTGGTGTCGGCCGCTTCGGCGAAGAGAGCACGCGCGCGTTCGAATGAATCCCGGACCACTTCTTCCATCTGCGTCTGCGAGTGGCCGACGAAGCTGCGGCTAGCGTGATCCAACTCGCTCGCAAAGACGCTGGAAAGCTCTCCGGCCTTTTCCCGCAACTGATTTCCGGCCTGCTCGATGGTTCTTTCCGTCAGATTCTGGATCTGGGTTTGCGCTTTCTTTTCGTACCATTCCGCGGACTTGAGGAGCTCTTCGACCATTTGGTGCTTCAGATCGTCGGCTTTTCCCTCGAGTTCCGTCATGTTGCGCCAGGTAATGGCTTGCGAAGACTCCTGCAGGATTTGCTCGACGCTGCCGAGATTCTCGCGGAAGCGTGAGAGCGATTCGGCGAAGGCTTCGTCGGCGGAGTTGCGGATGCGATCCTGCTGCAGGGTGAGTGCAGCATCCAGCAGCGACCGCCCTCCTGCCAGACGGTGGACTGCTTCTTCGGCGCGGGTGACTTGAGGTTGCACCGTCTCTGCGATTTGCCGGTCAAATTGCGCGATGGCCTGGCGGCTGGCTTCGTCGAAAGTCGTCCGAATTTTCGCGTTGAGCTCTTCGGCCATTGCTTCGGAGCGGCGCTGTAGTTCTTCGCGGTGCGGGCTCAATTGGTTTTCGAGTTGTCCTTGAAACCCCGCAAGGGCTTGCTGCTGCACGCTATCGAGGTGTGCCGAATGTTGTTCGAGCCGCTGGCTGGTCTCCGCGGCATGGGCCAGGACGGACTCCAGCCGTTGGGTTTGCTCCTGCAACGAGTCCCGCAGGGCGGCCATTCGCTGTTCGATTTCCAGCGAGGCATTTGTCGCCGATTCGCGCGCCGCCGTGGCGTGACGCGCCATTTCATCCTGCACCTGAGCCATCCAGGTGCGCGCGTGCTCGTTCAATCCACCCGCGGCGCGATCCTGAGTTTCTGCAAGCGTGCTCTCAAGCACTTCGCGCCACCGCGATTGCGCTGCGTGCAATTCACCCGCAAGCTGGGCCTGCGAAGCAGATTGCGCGGACGCGAGCGCTGCCGCAACCTGTTGTTGAATCTCATTGGCCGCCGCAAGCAGCGACTCGCCTTGGGCCGTTGCTTGTCGTTCGTGTTGCCGCGCTGCTTGCTCAATCGCCTTTGCCGCGGACTCGGCTTGGGCCGTAATTTGCGCTTGGGTTTGTTCCGCTTGTGTCTTCAGCCGTGTTGCCGCGTACTCGCCCTGCTGAGTGGCTTTCCGCAGTGCATCGGTCATGCTTTCCAGTTGCTGGGCGTGCTCGTTGCGCTGGGCTGTGCCCTCTTGCGCGAGCCGGGTGGTCAGGTCGCGAGTGAGTTGCTCGAGCTGGGGCGCCAGCCATCGTGGCAATTCTGTTCGCAGCGCTTCGGCTGCTGCGGCGTGGGCCGTTCGTGAATGCTGATCGGCCTCGTGCTGGAATTTTTCGATGGCATGAGAGGTTTCATTCTCGATTTCGGCGCGTCCGGCCGCAAACTTTTGCTCCCACTGTTCGAAGGAGAGCCGGCGCTCTGCCGAGACTGCTTGGGAAGCAGCTTCCTTCGTGGCTGCTTGGATTTGTTGTTTGGCATCGGCGATCAGCCGTGCAACCTGCCGCGCCAACTGCAGCGAAGCATCGGTAGTGCTCGTGGGAGAGGGGAACACTCTTAGGTTGTCGGCGCTTGCGGTGGGGGAAGCTTCCGGTTCCCCTAAGTGCAGAGTTGTCTCGGTCTCCGTCGGCGGTGGAGGCAACGGCGATGTCTCCGGCGCGGCGTCCAACCTCATGACGACCTGCGTCAACTCCGGGAAAGCCGTCCAGTCTTCCGGCGGAAACCCGATGCCCCAAACGTTGCCGGAAACTTCCAGTTCCAGAGCCACCTGAAAAAGCTGGCGCACGGTTCGCGGGCGTTGAATCCAGGCCACGCGGCCGCGTACGGTACGTGGCGGCTGCCCGGTTTCCGGGTGCGGAATTTCCATCGTCACCCACATATTTTTCAGGACGTAATGCTTCGACTGGTAGCGGCAGCCGTGGCAATTGATAATCAGCGACGAAGTACGCTCGACAAATGGACGGCCGAGCGCATCAACACCTGTGACCACGAGGGGAACAGCTTGGACGATGCGCGTGCTGCGGCGCTTCCTTAATTCCGTGCTCGCGCTGGTAACGCTTTCAGACACCATTTCAACCTTCTCGTCGGCAAAATCGCCGCCTGAATCATTCATACAAACCGCCGCCGTCCCTCAGAGTTTTCAGATTTCGCACCAGTGAGTGAAGTTGCTGCGGCTACTTCATCTCATCACTTTGCGGAGTGCCTTCCGATGCTGGCTTGCGGTGCGTTCCCGTCAGGAACATCCAAAATTCCTTGGCGACCCAGATTGGCCCAACCAACAAATAGACCGGCCCCTGGAAAAACGCCGGGTGGTTACCTTCAATCCGGTGGCCGAGAAAGAGAAACACCCATCCGCCGACAAAAAATCCCGCGCCCCAGGCCCATTTCATGAGGATGAGAAGGACAATCCCGGCAAAGATCATCGGGATACCGACACCATGCAGGAATTTGTTCCAGCCGGATTCGTGCTCGTGATCGTACTGCGCCATGTAGTGCGCCAAGCTCGGCATAAGCGCACCTCCTGTCAGCCCTAGCGGGGCTGCCATCGGTTAGGTGGGAGGACAGCCACCGTAGGAATGAAACTCTATACCGAAATCAGAGGATTGGCTAGGGCGTCCTAAGCGTACTGGGAGTCATGCCGCTGGGCGCCTATTGTGTTGGGAAACTAAGCTAGCGCGTCAGAAGAGGAAATAAGTTGATTTCAGTTTTGTGTGGGTGCGAGAGGCTATAAATCGCGGCGGCCTTCCATGGCTTTTAACATGGTGACTTCATCGGCGTACTCGAGGTCGGCGCCAACGGGAATGCCGACGCCAATTCGCGTGACGCGAACCCCGAGGGGCTTCAAGAGTTTTGAAATGTAAACGGCGGTGGCTTCGCCTTCGGCGGTGGGATTCGTGGCGATGATGATTTCTTCGACGCCGCCGCCTTTTAGACGCTCGATCAGCGATTTGAGATGAAGCTGCTCGGGGCCGCGGCCGGAGAGGGGAGAGAGCGATCCGCCCAGTACGTGGTACATGCCGCTGTAGGTGCGCGTTTTTTCAATGGCCATGATGTTGTGGGCTTCTTCGACTACGCAGATAGTTTTTTTGCTGCGCGTAGGACTCACACAATAGAAGCAAGGATCGGAATCGGTGATGTTGTGGCAGACGGAGCAGGCGCGGATTTTTTCTTTGGCGTCGCGAATGGCGTCGGCTAACGCAAGGGCGTCTTCGTTCGCGGCCCGCAATAAATAAAACGCCAGGCGCTGGGCAGTTTTCTGGCCAATACCGGGGAGATGTTTCAGTTCATCGATGAGTCGTTCGACGGGAGCGGCAAAATCAGGCATGCAGCATGTGTAGCATAGGGGCGCGTATCAGCGCAAACGGGCTAGAGAGTCCGGTACATGATGCAGGCGTCGACGTAGCCGCGTGTCGGATGCTGAAAGGCTCCGGGGAGGCGGCCGACAATCTCAAAGCCGAAGCTTTGCCATAGGCGGGCGGCGCGGTCGTTGGTGCTGATGACAAAATTGAATTGCATGGCGCGAAATCCGCGTTCGCGCGCGCGGTCTAGAGAATGTGCGCACATTGTTCGGGCCACACCACGGCCCGTGGCTGGAACTGCAGTCATGTAGCCGCAATTGGCGACGTGGGCTCCGCCACCTTTCTGGTTTGCTTGCAGGCAGTAGGTGCCGACGATTTCGCCGCGGTCATCGGCGACGAAGACTTCGCGTTCGGGCGAGCGCCAGTAGGCGAGCGCGGCCTGTTTGTCCATGTCGCGTGGAAGGGTGTACGTCTCGCCGGCGCGGATGATGGGCTCCATGATCGCCCAGATCGCGTCCGCGTCTCCGTCGGTGGCAGGCCGGATCAGCACCCAGGTATTTTGGCACGAGTGCTCTCAAAAGCAGACGGGCCCTCCGAGGTGATCGGAGGGCCCGCGTCTATAGTCTACTCTAGATTAGTCTAGACTAGACTATCCGGTCTAGACCGGTCCAAGCCTGAAATAGACAAGTTCAGTTTTCGAGGGGCGCCTGGAAGACTTCGCCGGGGAGAACGAACCTCTCGGCCTTCTGGAAGTTTTCCACGCGAGGGAGATTGACGGGCAGCCGTTCCAGCTTTTCCTGTTTTTCCGGAAGGGAAGACGTCGTTTCATCCGCGCGGAGGCGCTCCATCTTGATGCCTAGAGAACGCTCGAGTTGAAAAAGCTCGGAGCGCTGCTCTTTGATGAAAAGGGTGGAGGCTACGCCGTGTCCGCCATTGCGGCCGGTTCGGCCGACGCGGTGGATGAAATTTTCCGCCACTTCAGGCAGATCGTAGTTGATGACGTGGGCGATGTCCTGCACGTGAATGCCGCGCGAGGCCAGGTCGGTCGCCACAAGAACGCGGAAGCGCCCTTGCTGGAAGCCGGTCAGAGCGGTGGTGCGCTGCGATTGCGAGCGGTCGCCATGAATCATGGTGGCGGAGAAGCCCTTGCGGTTCAGGCTTTCGGCGATGCGGTCGGTTCCGCGCTTGGTGCGCGCGAACACCAGGCACTTGCCCTTTTCCTTGGTTAGCAGGCGCTGGAGCATTTCCTGCTTACGGTCCGCGGCTACTTCAAAGGCCTGGATTCGCACGTTTTCGTTGGGCTTCGAGGTCGAACCGAAAGAAAGACGGACGGCGTTGCGAAGATAATCCTTCACGATGCGCGTCATGTCGCCTTCCATGGTCGCGGAGAAGCACATGGTCTGCCGCTCTTTGGGAAGGATGGAGACGATGCGCTTGATCGCTGGGAGGAATCCCATGTCGAGCATGCGATCGGCTTCGTCGAGGATGAGGATACGCAGCGCGTTAAAGTGGAAAAGCCGGCGGTCGAGATAATCTTCGAGGCGTCCAGGAGTTGCGACAACAAGGCGTGCTCCTTTGCGAATGGCTTGGAGCTGAGCACCTTCGGACAATCCGCCGACGACCAGCGCCGCAGGCAGCAAAAGCTTGCCGCGCAACGCGTTGTATTGATCCACCACCTGCATGGCCAGTTCGCGCGTCGGTACGAGGACCAACGCTGCGATTCCCGGAGTTTTATCCTTGAGCAGCTTTTCGATGATTGGAATCAGGAACGCGAGCGTCTTGCCGGTTCCCGTTTGTGCTGTTGCCAGCACGTCCTTGCCTTCCAGCGCCTGCGGGATGGCCGCAGCCTGAACCGGCGTCGGAACGGTAAACCGCGCCGCGTCCAGTCGCTCCTTCACATAAGGAGAGATCAACATTTCGGAAAACCGCACTGAGGCGGATTCCGCGAGAGGCTCGGAGGAGCGCTCTGCATTCACTTCTGAAACATTCAACATTCAATATTACTTTCTTACTGGCAGAAGCCGTCGCGGTTCGCACACGAATTCTCGGGCGGCCGGCGGCTTGCTTTGCCAGTCTTGTTTTAGATTACGCGTAAAACGTAGGAAGGAAACTGGAGGCGGGGAGTCTCAGATCAGCTAAAGCACCAGAGGGACCGCACAACACAACCGAGGTATTAAGCGCAAAGGAAGCATAACACAACTTGGTTTATTTTGCGTGGAGATTCGGGCGCCGGATGATTTTTTCTTCCGTCTTGAGAATGATCCAGAATAGGATTACCTGGCTAAGTCTTTCATTCGAGTGCTCTTATGCCGAAAGAGTTTCAGCCCGATTTGTCCTGGAAACAACCTGCGATATTCTTTCCGGCGAAGCAAGCCGCCGCGCAATTGTGCGATATAGTGGGTGAAACCTGGGAAATGCCGTGAAAACCATCGAGTTCTCCACCGTCTTGAAATGGGTTGGGTCCCTGACCGCTATTCTTTCGCTTTTCTTTGGTATTCGCCAGCTTGTTAAGATCGTGTCCGATCGCGTCGAGGCCAATCGAAAAATTGACGCGCTGCTGAAGTCGGAAGACGTGGAATTGAAGGTCCGGGACTACGCGGCCGCCTGGCGCTCCCTGGAACAAGCTTCCCAAGTAACGCCCGATTCGGCGAAGGTCCATCTCGCGCAGGAAAACCTGGCGATGGCCTGGCTCGATGACGTTCACCTGCGCGAAGGCGAAAAATTCTCCGATATCTCGGAGAAAGTAGAACCGGTCCTAAGCCGTGGAGCCGCTTCCACAAAGGATTCCCAGAGGTCCGCCGATTTGCTCGCGCACATTGGATGGGCTTATTTTCTGCGTACGCGCGACGGAGTGTTCGGATTGGATCCCGTTGGCGCGTATTCCAAAGCCGCTGCTCAGGATAGGAACAATCCATATGCGGAAGCCATGTGGGGCCACTGGATCCTGTGGAATCGCGGAAAGCTGAGCGACGCCTCGCAACACTTTTCTTCGGCCCTAGTTTCTGGCCGCCAGCGCGATTTTGTTCGCACGCTCCAATTCGCCGCGCTGGAAAATTGCCCGAACGGTGGGTGCGACGCGGAAATCATCCGAGTCGCGAATGAGATCCGAAAGGAAAACGGCACCATCGACGCGGACACAGTGCATAGAATCTATTCCAATTACTACGGCCGCGTCTTTTCACCGAATCCAAGCGCCAATCGATTCCTGAATGTAATTCCTCCGGGGGAACACCTCGCCACGTTTCACTGGCTGTTCGATGGCCTCGATTTCGATGAATCGGAGAGCATGCTCCGCGGTGGCTACCTTGCCACGCTCGAGGAGGCCGCCGGGCAGCGAGAGGAAGCGCTTGCTAACTACCGAGCGCTTCGCGCCAAAGTCCCAATGCACAGTGGTCCGCTCTCGGATGCCATCGATGGGGGTATCAAGCGGCTCTCCTCGGCTAAGTAAATCGGAAATCTCTTCAGAGAAATCGATTCAGGAAGACTCGCAGCCTATTGGCGGGATGAATTAGTGGAATGAGTACAAAAAAAGTCCTGCCGCTAGAAATGCCTGGGAGCTAAAAAAGGCCGGGGATTTTCATGCCGGCGATTCCGGGGATGCTGCCGGCGATGTTTTTCATCTGGTTGGCGAGTTCATCGTCGACGCGGCGCGAGGCTTCGTTCACCGCGGCGCGAACCAAGTCCTGGAGCATTTCTTGATCCTTGCTTGCGAACACGTCCGGCTCAATACGCAGATCCACCAACTGCTTCTGGCCGTTCATTTTCACGGTGACCATGCCGCCGCCGGCCGAAGCCTCGACCGTCACGGAATTCACCTGCCTCTGCAGGTCTTCCATCTGCTGCCTGGCCTTCGATAGCATCTGTTGGAGAGCGCTGACTTCCATCAGGATTCCTCGTGGCTGCGTTTCACTTCGGAAATTTTTCCTCCGAAGCGCTCCAGCATCGACCGCACCATCGGATCGCGCTCAAACTGCGCACGCAACTCTTGCGTGTTTGATGCACTGCGCGACGCCGACGCCGATGCTGCTGCAACTGCTTCCAGTTTAGCACAGACGCGCACCGCGCGGCCGAGCACCTTGCTCGAAGTGACACGGATCTTTTCCAGCGACTCGCGGCCTTCAATTAAATCGGCGAACGTCCGGTTTTTCTCCGAAAAGTAAATTCGCAATTCCGGGCCTTCGAGTTCCCATCGGCTGCTCTGTTCGAGCAACTCTCCCAGAAATTTTTGCTGCGCCTGGATTCCGGCCTTGATCTCCGCAACATGCTCTTGCGAAATTCCGATCGCCTGCGTGGTAGCGCCATTAGTTTTGGTTGCGGCGATCTTCTCTTCCTTCTCAACCTGGGCCTCGACGGACGGAGCAGCGGCCATTGGTGCGACTACTGGCGCGGAGGCAGTAGCCGTTGCTGCAAACGGGGAAGGAGTTTGAGTGCGTGCTTCTACAGTTGGCCGTGGAGACGTCGGCGGGGCAAAACTTGTTACGGCGCTCTTTGGGGCCGGCGCAAAAGTTGCCGCGGCGGTTGCACCTCTCGATGCTCCCGAGCCTGCAGAGGTGCCCGGCGCGCCGGACTTCAATTCCGCGAGCAATTCTTCCAGCGGCGCCAGCCGGGCCGCGTTAATCAGCCGCAACAATCCCATTTCCAGATGTACGCGTGGATCGGGCTTTCGGCGCAGGTCTTCATCGGTTTGCAGCAGAATTTGAAAAAATCGCGTGAGGTCTTCTTCGCTGAAGAGGGCGGCCGCTTTTGCCAAGGCCGGACGCTGATCCGGCGTTGCGGCAATCATCTCCGAATCCGCGCCGCACGTCTGGGCGATCAGGAGATTGCGCATGTGCCGGACGGCTTCGCGGCAGAAGTGCTGCAGGTTGCGGCCTTCCTTCTGGAACGTGTGGACCAGGCCCAGTGCACGGTCCGCTGAGCCTTCCGCGATCGCGCCGACTAGTTCCTCGAGCGCATCATCCGGCACCACCCCCAGTAATTCGCGCACTTCCTTGTCTGAGATCGTGTCGCCGCAATACGCGCGTGCCTGCTCAAGCAAAGAGAGGGCGTCGCGCAAACTGCCTTCGGCCATGCGGGCAATCACAGCCATCGCGCCTGGCTCGATTTTTAAATTTTCTTTTTGGGCAATTTCTTGCAGGCGTCCGGTAATTTCGGCAAAAGTCAGGGCGCGGAAATGAAAATGCTGCGACCGCGACCGGATGGTATCTTCCAGGTCTTCGGGTTGGGTCGTGGCCATTACAAAGATCACGCGGTCGGGAGGTTCTTCGAGCGTTTTCAGCAATGCGTTGGAGGCTTCGCCGGTGAGCATGTGCGCTTCGTCAAGAATCACGACTTTGCTTCTGGATGCCGCCGGAGCGTATCGCACCATCTCGCGCAACTCACGGATCTGGTCGATGCCGCGGTTCGATGCGGCGTCGATTTCAATGACGTCCAGAGAATTCCCGGCCGTGATCTCTTTGCAAGAGTCGCACACCCCGCAAGGCGTCGCGGTAGGCCCCTTCACGCAATTCAGGGCCTTCGCCAGGATTCTCGCGGCGGTCGTTTTACCCACGCCGCGCGCGCCCGAAAAAATGTAGGCGTGCGCCACGCGATCATTCTTGATCGCATTTTTCAGCGTTTCGGTGACGTGTTGCTGGCCGACAAGATCGTCGAACGTTTGCGGGCGCCACTTGCGGGCTATGACCTGGTAGCTCATTTGCGAGTTTTCAGTTGCCAGTTTTCAGTACTCAGCGAAGAAAATCAATACACGTCTCTCTGGATTCCTCTCACTGAAAACTGATGACTGGGCACTGAAAACTGTTTCAGTGAGAGGAACTTCGGGTGGTCTGCGGCACCCGAGGTGATCCCGGTACCGTTGCTCCCTTCCGGGCCTGGCGGGGTTCGCGGGACCTCGTTGCACAGAGCCCGAAGTTCCACGCTCCGGCACTCGCGGTAAATTCCCACGAGTGCAGAGAAAAGTCTAGCACAGCGTCTCCAGCCCAGCCAGAACACGGAGCCTAAGCTTCTCTCAGTTCTGTTGTGCTGATTCCCACTTCGACTCGCGAATCTTGCGCGCCGATCAGGATTTCGGTTTTGTTGGCGCCGCTGCCGGAGCATCGGGCGGCTGCACATCGGATGGATTCACCCAATTGACTTTGAACGGGCCAGCGCCATGAACCTGCACGATGGTCTCGCCTTTGCTCATCGCGAAATGCCGCATTTCCTTTGGCATGGTCACAAAATTTCCGGCGTTCATGGGTGTCAGTTTAGTCTCGTCGAAAGTCTCGCCCATGCCGGCTAGAAAAGTTCCTTTCAGCACGGTTACGTTTTCATCCGTCGGATGCCAATGTGCGGGAATCTTGGCTCCGTCAACGCACCGGAGGCGCACCACGTACGGCATTCCTTCGGCGTTCGGATCGCCGGCAACCGGCGCAAGGTCGCACCCCTTGATAATCGGCGTCCATTTCAAATCGCCGAAGTGCATGATCTTGGGCGGCGCGGCGCTCTCCTTTTTCTCCTGGCTACGCACTCTGGTTGCAACGACCGCAAGCCCGAGTAGCGCCGCACAAACACTCGCCACTAAATTCTTCTTCATAAGCATCTCCTCTGTCGGAATAGGCAACAACCTGCGCAAAAGATACTCCTCTCGCCGCCCATGGGCAATACGCGACCAATTCTCCCTTGCTTCGAGGAGTCTTGGCGTAAAGGAAACACTCTCAAGAAGCAGCCGCGGTCATTACTTAGATTCGAGTACTCTACTCTCGGATGGAGTTCCTCCCCATCCGCCCCGCGTCCCGCCTTGGCTGGGATACCGGGTCCGCCGCGCCAGCGGTACGCACCGAGGCATCGCCTCAGTGTTGCCTCACGATACGGGGCCAGCCCGCACCACAGGTGCGCGCAGGAGGAATCCATGAAAATCGTCTTTTCATTTCTATTGGCGGCAGCTCTCGTTTGCACCGCTGCACCCTCGTCCAAGGCTGAACCGCGCCAGGTCATTCAGGGGACTCAGGTCCATCTCACGCTCCTGAGCGGCGTCAGCAGCGCTGTGGCAAGAGACGGAGATCCGTTCGTGGCCGTTGTAGCCGAGCCGGTCTACCTCGGCACGCAGCTACTGCTGCCCGCGGGCACGCGGGTGAACGGCATCATCGGCACAGTGGAAAAAGCCCGGCATTTTTCGATGTTTCGCGGGCAGGCTTACATGAATCTCACTTTCCGCTCCATCGAAGTCGATAGCCGCCTCATCCCCGTGCAGATGAGCCTCATTACGATCGAGCAACCGCGCGGGCCGGCGGAAGGCAGGCGCCGCAAAGACGTGAAAATCGAAGAGGGGCAAGTCGTCCAGGAAAAGCACGACGTTAAGGGCGACATCGTCGGCGCAACTATCGGTACTGGTGGCGGGACTCTCATTGGCGCGGTTTTCAGCCACGTCGCGCGAGGATTCGGCTTTGGCCTGGCCGGGAGCGCGGCATACATCGTCGCGCGCAAAGGGAAGGAACTTGATCTTCCCGCGCAGACTGGAATGCTCGTGCGGATGGACAATACCATCACTGTGCCTGTCATTAGCGCGAGCAGCGCCTCGCTCACCAGCACCGGCCGTTGAACTCAATCGAAAATAAGTTGCGCCGCGACGGAGCACATTTGAGTGTCCCGGCGCGGCGCATAATTCTGCGAATTCCGTGTTCTTTGTGTTGAAACTATCTTTCGTTACTTCTTGGGGAAATTGGGATCCGCCTTCACTTCGTTGATTTGTTTCGTGTGCCGCTCGCTATGTGCCGCGATAAGCAAAACGAACTCATATCCGTCCAGCTTTCCCATCGGGCTGTCGGCCACGTGATCGCGAAGGCCGGTGGTGGTTTTCAGGAAGTCCTCGGTGGTCGCCCGGCTCTCCACAAAATGCTTAATCGAGGCTTCGGGAGATCCGAAACGATTTGTCGGCACGAGCGGTTCCGGCGCTTGAACTTTATTCGTGCGGTCGGGAACCATCGTCAGGACGCCTTCGTCGGTTTTCTTGACGTCGCGGCCCGCCTCGCCTGCCGGTGCCATCATGATTTTTTCCTTCAACATGCTGCGGATAAAGTCTTCCGCCGCGGCGATGTGTTCCATCACCTGTGCCACGGACCAGCGGTCCGGCGCCGGCTTGAAGTTCCACTGGGCTTCCGACAGGCCTTTGGTGGCATCCAGTACACCCTTTTTGGACGTTTCTAGATATTGCACCGCCTTGTCTTTCTCGGCCTGGGTCAATTCTTGTGCCGGGGCCGCCGCGGCTCCCGCCACCAGGAACAATGCGATCAGCACACCTGCCAGGGGCTTGGTTCTCATCTTTCTTCTCTCCTTAAGCTTTGATAGGTATGGGAAAGGGAACCCACAAGATAGCAGAACCCAGCGCCGTTGTCGTGCCGTCAGCTCTTCAAGCGATTTCCAGGACAGCCGGTGCACGTCGTACGGGTGTGCGCGCGACCAATCGCCATGCGAATGCGGCGGCCACCGCGGCCAACAACAGGATCACCGGATCGATGGGGTGGCGGTAGCGCAGGTTGGGATGCGTCACGTAGTACAACCACGGGAACACCAGCGGATAGATTGCTGCCGGGATTGCATAGGGGTTGCGTTTCACAAAAAGAACCACGATCCCCAACAGCCCCCCCAGTGCCGCCAGGGTGTTGCATACGATCAGGCTCCGAATGAGCAGGGAATCGGTGGTCTTAAATACTTGGACGGGTTCGGCAACACCAGCCCAGAAGGACACAAACTTTTCCCCGATGAGTTCCATCGCAATTCCAGGGTGAGCGCGGATGAATTCCATGGCCTTCCGCCGTTCCTCTTCCATGAAGGCGGTTTCGCCCAGGCGAAAGTAGCGAAGAAGCTCCCTTTCTTTGGTGATTTTGGGCGGCCATACGAACTGTCGCGTCGCGTAGTTGTTGTTGTTTCCGATATAGAGTTCCAAGGGAAAATTCGAGCGCAGGGGAACAAACTTGTGAAATACAACGTAATTTCTTACCGTCCACGGCACGCAACAGAGGATAGCGAGTCCAGCCGCCAGTGCTGGTTTCCAGAGAGAGAGCTTTGCCGCGCGCCTGCCGCGGAACGCCGCCCATCCCAGCAGAAAGGGCAGCATTAGGCCCAGCGACGGGTTGGTCATCAAGGTAAATCCCCAGAGCAAACCGTAGGCGCACCAATCTCTTGCGCGCTGGGGTGAATCGGCCAGTTCCAGCGTTGCCCACAAGAGCACGGCTCCCAGCAGCGCCGCCAAAGAGGTGTCCCACACCCATTCGAACGGCATCATGACCGCATTGGGGTAAAGTGCCCACAGCCAGGCCGCTCCGCTCCGCACTCCCAAGCCTCCCATTCTTTTGCCCACGGAAAAGATAGGAATGCAAACGAGCGAGGAAAAAAGGGCGTTGAGAAATACCACCACGAAAAAAGATTTCGCGCTGAGAATCCCGAAGATGCGAAATACGCCCGCGACCAGCAAAGGGTAAACCGGCGTCAGCCATGCCGTTGGCCCCGTTTCTCTTCGGAACGGCGAGCTGAATCCCTTTCCGGTCGCCAATGAGTACGCGATGCTCCCGGTTTCCTGTTCGAATGAGACCGGGCCGATCATGTCCCGCGGAATTTTGCGTTCCTGATTCCACGCAAATCCCAACCGGGCTCCCAACGCCACCAAAACGATCAGCAGGAGGGACGTCGCCGTTTTCTTGAACGCATTCTTAACTCTGTCCATGTAGAATCCATGCGCCCCGGAACAATATATCTCTAAAGCATGAAGTTCGCCGACGAGAAGGCTTCCACCTCCCACTTCAATGCTTTGGGCCAACGGGGATGCGAATGGATGCGAACTTCCGGACGCTCAGGAAAAGCGGCAGCGCTACTGGACTCTGGCTCGAATTTCTCGTTGCCTGCTTGCCTGGGACAGGAATAAGCGCCGCGTTCCGTGTGGTTTACGCGGCGCTCCAGGGGGTTCTGGCAGGTTTGTTAGCGGTTACGCTGTGGAACTACTCTGGGTAGGAACCGTTTGGCGAATCGTGCCCGTATCGCCGAGCTACTGGTCGACCGCCTCAATCTCCTTGAATTCCGAATTTCGTTCTGCCAACTGCGAAGAAAAGCTCCGCAGCTTCACAGCAAGATCTGCCGGCATCCTGCTGGCTTTGCGAATTCCTGTGTTTTGTCTGCAGCCGGGCTAGTTAATTGCAGGGCGAATGCCAAACGAGGCTCGGCACAATCTGCGTCTTTTCAATGGTTTGGAATTTGCGGAATTGTGCATCGTGCGTCAGGTCGGGAAATTGGTCCGGGTTGGAACACCCTGCGTTTAGAATCGAACCGGCTGCCGGCCGGCCCGAACATTCAACGACGGTTATTTATGCGCATTTGTCGGCGAGCAGGAGAGCGGCATGATGCGATTGTTTTTGGAGAGCGAACGCAACCTGTGCGGGTCCGGTATATGGTGCGATGATTCGGTGCTTGCAGACCGCCGCCGGGGCTTCCGGATCTCAGTCTGCGGCACTGCCGGATCTGCCTTTTCTCGTGTCCACGCCGTCGCGCTTCAGGTAGCGATAGAGGCTCGTCCGTCCGATTCCCAGAAATTGCGCCGCCCGCAACCGATTGCCCTGGCACATCTCCAGCACCCGCTGGATATGGACCTTGCGCACTTCCTCGAGCGACAGCGGTTTCCAGTCGTCCCCTTTCCTGGAATGCGCTTCCCGGTGCTGCAGTTGCTCCGGCAAGTCTGCCAGATCGATGAAGTCTCCGGCCGCGGTGATGCAGGCGCTGGAAATGACGTTCTCCAGTTCGCGCACATTTCCGGGCCAGGCATGCCGCAACAGCACCGTCTGCGCGCGCCGCGTCAGGCCGAAAATGTTTTTCCCGTAAGCGTTGTTGTATTTCTTCAGGAAAAACTGCACCAGCAACGGTATATCCTCCAGCCGCTCCGTCAGCGAAGGGATGCGGATCTGGATCGAGCTCAGCCGGTAAAAAAGGTCTTCGCGAAAATGCCCAGCCAGCACTTCCGCGCGCAAATCACGGTTGGTCGCCGCGATCAGTCTTACGTCGATATGCCGCACTTCGGGGGAACCCACCCTCTGAATCTCGCGGTTCTGAATCACCCGCAGAAGTTTGGCCTGCATCGGCAGCGAAGTCTCTCCCACTTCGTCGAGGAACACCGTTCCGCCGTTGGCGTATTCGAACAATCCCGGCCGCGTGTCCGTGGCTCCCGTAAACGAGCCGCGCATGTGCCCAAAAAGCTGGCTTTCCAGCAGGGTGTCCACCATCGCCGAACAATTGCAGACCGCCAGCTTGTGCTGGCTTACCGGACTGATCTGGTGGATGGCCCGGGCAACGAGCTCTTTTCCCGTTCCCGTCGGTCCCACCAGCAGCACGTTGGTGTAGTGGCGTGCTACCTTCCGCGCAAAATCAAACACTTCCAGCATCGCAGGCCCTTTTCCCACGATGCCGTGAAATTCCAAATCCTTCAGCAGTTGCTCCTCGAGCGCCCGGACCCGCCGCCTCTGATCGTACAGCGCCGCGACATCGTCAAGCGACCTCTTCAGCCGCGTGGGATCGATAGGCTTGGGCAAGAAATCGGAGGCTCCGCGGCGTATCGCTTCCAGCGCGGAATCCAGGGTGTAATTTCCGGACATCAAAATGGCGTGCACTCCAGGATCGCTCCGGGTGGCATGATCCAGGAACTCGTATCCGTCCATCCCCGCCATGTGCACGTCCACCAGCACCAGCCGGCACTGGCCGTTCTTCACCAGCCGCAGGGCCTCCTCCGGGTCCGAAGTAGGGATGGCCTCATACCCCATGTCCGCAATCACCGCCGACAGCATTTCCAGCTGCGCGGGATCGTTATCCAGGATGCACGGCGTCAACGCGGACCTCGGAGTTACGATTTCAACCGATCTTGTCGAAGCCATTCCCACAATGCCTTACTTCGTGGCAACCCGTCTGCCATTCCCGACACTCTCTGCGCCACTCCGCCTAGAATCTCCCTACGATCGCTTCGGATTCACAACTTCTTGGAAACTATTGACGTTATTGCTCGGGGAGGGAGAAAACGGACCTTTGTGTGAGGCTTTACCGGCAGTTCCTGGCGGCTGTTGATTTGTCTTACTGCTCGAATTCCATCTTTTACTCCACTTCGGTCCAGCGATCGTCCCCCGGTTCCATTACGGCACAGCTTGCCAGGGGCTCTGCAAGAAAAATCACACAAGACACTCCAAACCTGCGGCCCGTTCTAACGATTCTGTCTCACGTCTTGGCCTGATTTTTCGGTCTATTCCAGGCTGCTTTTCGCGCCACAGTTGGGCTGAATCTGGTTCAGACGAAATTGTTGCTGCCCCTCAGACGTAACGCCGGTGGGGTGGGCGTGGTAGGCCACGGGAAGGGAACGCTCCGGCGACATAGGTTGCAGAAGTCGCAGGAAGATCATCGAGCCGGGGCAAAGAGAACGAGTCAGGGTGAGGTGCTTGCCCGTCACCTCATTCCACTCCAGCTCGGACTTCTCAACGAAGAAGGACTGGGCGCTGTCCCATCCTGATGCTTCGACCAGGTAAGTGTCCGTGAATGGGCGTTGAGTGGCTAAGATCATATACAACCTCCGACCAAGGGATGCAGATTCCTGGCCAGGCAGGTCTACGTCAAATAATTGAAACAAAAGCGTTTAGCGCGGCATGGAGTTTCGGAGGCTGTCCGTGGCAGGGACAACACCCGGTGGCGTGTTCACCAATGGAGCAGCGAGTTCAGTGCGGAAAAATGGTTCGAAATAGAGGATAGAGCAGATCCCTCGGCAGAAATATGTCCATGGCAATCTCCTCGATGGGTCCAAAAATGTACCGGAAACCCACCATTCCAAGAACCAGGCCTACCATCGCATAGCTGTTCCCCCGAAGCCAGTCGAGGTATCGTTGTGCGCGGGTTTCCCCCATGAAAATCATGATGCCCGTGCTGCCGTCGAGCGGGGGAACTGGCAGCAGATTAAATGTTCCAAGGAGAAGATTGAGGAAGAAGAAAACGCCAAGGACGCTGGTGGCAAAGTCCGCACGGCCCGTCAGTTCATCGACACGGAGCCAGTGAAAGGTCCAGCCGAGGTGTAACAGGAGCGCTGCGATCAGCATTAGCGTGTAGTTTGTCGCCGGACCCGCGAGCGCCATCCACGCGGCCCGGCGGGGGTGCCGCCGCTCCCAAAGCGGATTGTAAGGCGCGCTGGCCCAGCCGAAAAGATTGTGGGTCACAATCAGAGAAAGGATCGGAAAGACCACCATACCCCAGGGTTCGCGTTGGATGTGGGGAACCGGATTCAGTGAAACCTGTCCGCCCACGAACGCAGTATCGTCCCCGCCGATTTTGGCGGCCAGCGCGTGCGCCGCTTCATGGCATGTGGTGGAGAAAAGAAATGCGATATACCAGATAAATCCCTGCGCAATCAGCTCCGGTTGCAGTTCACCCATGAAGTAATTCTTGGTTCCTCTATCCCAGTAGCGTAGTTGTCCCCGCTGCGCTTTGCAAGGCAAGTCGCGCGGTGAATTCTTTCTTCGTTTATTTGCCGCGCAGCATGGCTCAGCCGCCGACAAGTGCCTTGGACTTTTCCGCCGGCCCCTTTTCGCCGCAAGTGGTGAAGCCATCTGGAGCGTTGGCTACGAGTACGTGCAAGGATATCGTCTTGAGCCCTCGCTTCCCCGATGACTGCGACGATCCTAACAAGGGCGAGCGGCCGGTTCCACGCGTCGAAGATAAACGCAAGTGGACTGGCTGCGCCCTTCGCGCGCTTCCAGACAGGTGCCGCTTCTCAGCAATACAGTGAAGGAGTGGTATGCTCTCGGCATTTGCCGGGGAGGTCATCATGAGCCAAGGGGTGCCCTACAGCGCGAGGCAGCAGGATCTTTTTTATCCCGCCAAGAATGTGGACCTATTTCCGAAACAACGGCCAAAGAGCGATGCCGAGCTTTGTGCTTGGATGGCCTGGCTGGCGTATTGCGACCAGTTCCCGGATTTTGCGTTTGACCGAGGGAAGATTGTGCAAGCGCTGCAACCATTGGATTTCAAGCCCGCGGGTTTTTTTGAAAGCAAGGGGCATGAGCGAAACGGTGGGACGCACTGTTTTGTGGCGTTTCACGACGATGTGGTGAAAGAAAACCGATTGGCGGTGGTGGCGTTTCGCGGGACAGATAAAGACGATCCCACGGACTTGTTCGATGATCTCGATGCACCACTGGTAGATTGGAACAGCGCTGGCAAAGTTTTTGACGGGTTCAATGATGCTTTCGCGGAAGTGCAGATGGATCTGCTCCCCGTCGTGCAGGCGATGGATTGCAGACTACTCTTTACCGGGCATAGCCTGGGGGCCGCGCTAGCCACGTTGCTCGCGAGCCTGAAAGCTCCCCATTCGCTATATACGATCGGTTCGCCGCGCGTGGGCGACCACGATTTTGTCGCTTCGCTAAGCATTGTGGATAGTTCTCGCTACGTGGACTGTTGTGATGCCGTAACCCAGTTGCCTCCGCCTTTTCTTGGCTACGCACATCTCGGCGATCCGCTGTACATCGACCGCAATCGCCACGTGAGCGAGAATCCCAGCGACGATTTTGTATCTGCTGACCGGTTGCGCGCGCGCGCGGATTATTTTTTGCAGTATGCGTGGAAGAGCGGAAACGTCGGTGTCCGCGATCTTGCCGACCACGCACCCATCAACTACGTCACCGCCATTGCCGCAGCGGCGCAGACCTAGAAGCTTTCGCTACGCTACGGGATGGTTTGCGTTGGGATGGCTTTGGGGCCGGATGGCGTGAAATGGAAGCGGATGAGCCATTCGCTGGGGATGCTATGCCCACCGGCTTCCGGTGAGGCAAATTGCCAGCGGCGCGCGGCTTTCAGGGCGAGATCGGCGAAATAGGGACTGGGGCCGGGAGAATCGAGGGTGGCTTCGGCGACGTTGCCGGTGGGGTCGACGTGAACGCGTACGCTGACGCGGACCACGCCATGAATGGTGGCGAGGGCTTTCGGTGAGGCCTCGGGCAAAATCTGGTCGAGGACTTCGCCGCGCGCGGAAGATGACATGGGAGTGCTCGGGGCGCTTGCGGATGGAAACGTACCGGTACGCGCAGAAGCGGGGATTGGCGCGGCGACATACGAAGTGTTGGGCGGCGCGGTGGTCTTCTTCTCGGCGGCAGCTTTCAGCGAGTTTTGCTTCGCGGACGGCGCCGACGGTTTTGGAGGCGGCGGAATTTCACGGCGCGACGGCTGCTCGACCAGTTTTGGCGGCGCAGCCGCTGGAGCGGAAGCCGCTGAAGCGGACGACGAAGTATCGGGACGATGGCCGAGGATTTTCGGCAGCGCGATGACCGCCACGATAATCAGAAGCACAGCGCCAGCAGGAACGACATAGTTAGGGAGAACAAGAGTTTGCTTCGGCGCGCTTGCGGCCTGCAGACGCGGCGGTTGCGCTTGGGCTTGCGGTTTTGGCGCTTGGGCTTGTGGTCTTGGCGCAGGGGCATCGAGCTTTGGGACCGGCAGCTTTGCCGCAGGGACGGCTGGAACGGGAGAGAGAGGGATGGCCAAGGGAGAAACGGATTGTCCGGCAGCAGCGGCGGCAGCAACAGGGTTGAGGCGCGCGGCGATTTCGGGAATGGTCCAGCGGCGACGAGGATCGCGGCGGAGCGCGTGCCGCGCGACGTCGAGAAAAGGCTGGGGAAGTGTGTCGGGGAAAATCGGATCGGCCTGGCTTCCGGATGGTAAAGAGGGTGCATGCTGCGTGAGGGCCTCGACCAGGGTCATGCCGAGAGACCAGACGTCGGCGGCGGGAGAGAGAGGAGACACAAGAGTTTCGGGAGCGTCGTGAACATCGAACTTGCTAGATGATTTGCGGAATTCACCGATAGGGAAGAGCGCGTCGCTGGAGAGCTTGAGTTGATCGGCCGTGGCGAGAACGTTGGAAGGCTTGATACGCGAATGAACAAGGCCCTGGCCGTGGAGATAGACAAGAGCATCCAGGACGGGTTCGAGCATTGCGCGAGCTTCGGCGGCCGTGAGAGCGCGCTGGGGAAGAATCTGGGAGAGATCTTCTTCCGTGTACTCCATCACGACATAAAGTCGGTCCCGGTTCTCAATGCGGCAACGGCCGACATCGAAGATGCGAAGCAGATTAGGGTGAGAGAGTTGCATAATGCGAAGCCACAGAGAGATCTGGAGGTCCGCAGTGGGCCCGGCGGTGATGAACTTGATGGCGGCTTTTTGAGATTGCGGGGCAGCGAGTTGCGTGAGGAAAACGGCGGAGTCCTCCGTGCCGCCTAAATGGTGACGCAGCCGGAATTTATTGTCGATGACCTGGCCTTCGCACTGTTTCCAGAAATCGCTCATATTGCGCCTCCGAATGCGCATTCCTGTGAGCCGGCCATTGGGGACATCCCAAAGGCGACGCGCGACCACCAAAGAACAGCGCAGCGTCCAGGCTGGGTTGGCTCGACGTGCGATTCGCAGGCGCCAGGGGCCGGGCGCTCGTCATCCACATTTTGGCACGAAACAGGCTCAAACGGGAGCACCGTTCTTATCGGTTAGCGAGGAGGCTAGCGCTGGCTTGGCGGAAGGCGCTTGGAATGAGCGGCTCTTGCGGAAGCGGCCCGTATCAGGGATTCGCAAGCAGACACACAAGCACCCCGGAAATCGCGGGAAATTTTCTGATGGCTGTTCGCGGAATGAAGGAGTGTAGCCGTGCCGTGCAAGAGGGCGACCAGCGCCAGAGCAACGGGAGTGTGGTGGTCGGGCTTGCCGCCAAGTTGCAAGGCCAGACTCCGCTTCAGGAACTCGAACGACGGCATGTCTTCTTTGCGCGCGAAGGCGAGCGCCCAATCTTCGGTGATGAGGCGGTAATCATTGGGATGCGCGACAAAGAAGTCCAGAACCCGGCGGCAAGCCTGCGCGGGCGTGCGCGAGGGTTTGATGGCCGAGAAAAGATTCAAACGCGCGCGGCGGCGCAGCAGGGAGAGAAGGTCTTCTTTGTTGGAAAATCGTTCGTAGAGCGTCGGAGTGGTGGTTCCCGAGGCGCGCGCCACGGCGCGCATGGTGAGGCCCTCCTCGCCGCGCTTGCTCCACAAGCGATAGGCGGCCTCCAGGATGCGGCCTTCGAGACGTGCATCGGCCTTACGCGGCATGTGGCAATCCTCCCACTCTTGATTGCCCTCAATTATATCCTTTACAGCGTTAAAGATACAATGTATAAATAATGGTCCCCGAAGGATCCTCCCTGGAGTATCCTCAGCTAATAGAAAGACTGGAGTGCAAGACGGCAAGTTATGTTCAGATTTCAATATGCTGTTACGACCAAGGCCAGCCGGAGGCTTGCCTGGGAAACTTTCTCCAACTCGCGGCGCTGGAATGAATTCGCCAATATTTACGGCCAGGTGGAATGGCGCGAAGGCAGGCCCTGGGAGGCAGGCAGCCGGCTGGAAATCGAAATACTTGACCCGGTACAAACGGTGGTCAGCCACGTGATTACGAATTGTCAGCCCGCGCACAGAGTGGGATGGATCGACCACTCGCTTGGCGTGGTGCTGGCGCAGTGGGTGAGCTTTGAAGAGCGCCCGGGAGGAGGCACGCGTGTTCACACCTGGGGCGATATCGTCCATTCCGGCGTAAAGATCGCGGGGCAGACCGCGGAACAGGTCATCACCAGCTTTACGGAGACCTGGTACGAGAATTTTCGGGCTGTTTGCGACCGGCTCGCGGAAACAAGCGGCGAGGGAGCAAGCCAGCAGTGTGCATTGCCGGAAGCTTCTTGAAGTATTCTCTCACCCGAGAGATTGCCTTCAGTCGATAGCGAAGTGACAGTGGCGATAGAAACGTAGCGAAGAGCCTGCGTGGTCTTGTTCCAATCTGGTACGCGCATTCGATAAATGCCCGAAGCCGCAGTACGGTAGCCAATTCCAAAACGACAAGTTGTTGATAGCAATAGAGAAGGCGATTAAACGCGCGTTCGTCGCTGGCGAGTTGCGTGCATATGTCCCGTGGGGGTGTGTGCGATGGCGGGAAAGCGATTACTGCGACCGCGGGGAACTCGCCTAGTGAGATCGACGGCGACCTTGCTCTTGCTCGTGTGTCAGGCAGTATGGGGACAAGTTCCTCAGCCGGGGAATTCCCGGGTTTCACCGGATCTGACGCAAGTAAGCCTGGAAAATCTAATGAACATGGAAGTGACGTCGGTTTCGAAAAAGGAACAGAAGATGTCCCAGGTGGCCGCCGCGATTTTTGTCATCACCCAGGAAGACATTCACCATTCGGGAGCCACGAATATTCCGGATCTTCTGCGCATGGTGCCGGGAATAGATGTCGCGCAAATCAATTCGAACACCTGGGCGATCTCCGCGCGAGGCTTCAATTTTCAATTCGCCAGTAAATTATTGGTGCTGATCGATGGCCGCGCCGTCTACACGCCGCTTTTCGGTGGTGTGAATTGGGACACTCAGGCCGTGCCACTTGAGGACATTGAACGAATTGAGGTGATTCGCGGACCGGGGGGAGCAATCTGGGGCGCCAATGCGGTAAATGGCGTCATCGATATCATCACTAAGAGGGCTGACGACACGCAGGGCATTCTGGCGACAGGCGGCGGAGGAACGCAAGCGCTGGAATTCGGCACCCTGCAGTATGGCGGGAAAATCGGTCAAAGTTCGAAGTATCGGATCTTCACAAGCTACCAAAACAATAATCATCTCCCTGACCTTAACGGGCAGAACGGGGAAGACGGTTGGCATCTTCTCCATGGTGGTTTTCGGGCAGACACGAAGTTGTCACAGAAAGATTCCCTGACGACGCAAGGGGACGTTTACACGGGAAGCGAAGGAGCAATCATCGTGCACTCCATCTTTTCTCCTCCCGACAACGTGAGTGTTCAGAGGCTTGCCACTCTATCCGGTGGAAACATCCTAGGACGGTGGAATCACACTTTTTCCACCCGGTACGACACCACGCTGCAGTTCTATTTCGACGAATACCGCCGAGGCGGCCCGGAGTCTACCGACGTTCGCGATACGATTGATTTTGATTTTCAGAACCACGCGGTTCTGAGCATCCGTCAGGATCTGATTTGGGGTGCGGGATACCGCCACGGCGTGGATGATACTAGGGGCACGATCGACCAGGCATTTATTCCCGCTGATTCCTCGAAGCATCTGTTCAATCTGTTCGTTCAAGATCAAATCACCCTGAAGCCTAGTCGCGTGTACTTGTATGTTGGGACAAAGCTAGAGGACAGCTATTTCGCCGGTTTCGATCTTCAGCCGAGCGTTCATTTAGCATGGACTCCGAGCGCTCGCCGTACATTCTGGGCCGGCGTTTCGCGCGCCAGCCGGACTCCTGCTCGGCGTGATGTGGGGCTGGACGCGGTGCTGGCAGCTTTGCCCGGGCCTGAGGAAGTAGTTCTGCTCGGCAATCCAAAAATAAAATCGGAACATCTGGTCGCTTACGAGTTGGGCTATAGAGCTCAGCCCACGGAGCGGTTTTCTATCAGCGTGACAGCGTTCGTGAACACTTACCACAATCTGGAGAGCACGGAGCCGCTCCCCCCCGCCATTGATACGAGCTTTGTCCCACCTATCGTCGTTCATCCGAAGTTGCTCGACAACAAACTACATGGCACGACCAATGGCGTCGAGGTCTATATGAAATGGAAACCGGCAAGTCGCTGGACGATCAGCCCCGGCTATTCCTTCCTGCAAATGCATTTGCATACCGACTCCACCAGCCTCGACACAACAAGCGTTGCAGACGCGCAAGGCTCGAACCCCGGTCACCAGGCACAACTCCGTTCGCACCTGGAATTGTGGCCAGGCTTGGCCTGGGATGCCAACGCTTATTTTGTCGGAAGGCTCCCGGCACAGTTCGTCGCTTCTTATACGCGGCTGGACACCCAACTGACATGGCGACTTCAGGAATCGGTGAGCTTGAGTGTTGTTGGACAGAATTTGCTGAGGGATCACCACGTGGAGTTCAACGACGCATTCCAGAGCGTGAATTCCTCGCAGGTCAAGCGCAGCGCTTATGTCAAGTTGACCTGGCAGTTTTGAAAGCGGAGCTGGCGAACGTGCATTGCGTGGGCGTAGCAGTAAGCGGCGAATGGCGACTGGCATATTTAGCACATGGCCAGAGGTCGAGCCCCGCACGGAAGAGGCGGTTCAGAGCGATTTTCTCGGTGATCGCATCACTGAGCTTAGCTTGCCTTACCGTGGCGCAGACTCCCGCTTCGAGCGAGTATGAAGTGAAGGCGGCCTTTCTGTTTCATTTTGCGCAATTCGTGGAATGGCCGGAAGAAACTTTCAAGGACGCCAACAACCCGCTCATCTATTGCACGATTGGGGAGGATTCGTTTCACGGGTCGTTGGATGCGGCACTGAACGGAAAGACCATCGGAGCGCGGCCGTTTCGAGTGATGCATTTCAAACAGCCGCAGGAGATCCAAGGTTGCCAGGTGCTGTTCATCGGAGCAGAAGAGAAAAAGTTAATGCCAGCAATTCTGGCGGGCGCCAAAGGGAATTCCGTCCTGACGGTGGGAGAGTCCGAACATTTTGTCCAGGATGGCGGGATGATCGGCTTCTTGCTGGAAGAAAACAAGGTCCGATTCGAAGTTAACCTGGAGGCCGCGCAAAAAGCCAATTTGAAAATCAGTTCGAGGCTGCTGGCTCTGGCGAAGAGCGTAATCGGCGGCCAGAGAGGCACCTAGCATGCCGTTCTTTCGAGATTCATCCATTCGGCGCAAGTTGAGCATGGTCATCTTCTGCACCAGTCTTCTCGGCCTCAGCCTCACCGGATTGGCATTCGAATTATATGAGCGCGCGAGCTTTCGCAGTTCCCTGGTCAACCAGCTAACCTCCCACGCGGACATGCTCAGTTTGAATACCGCGGCGTCATTAACCTTTAATGACCGGAAATCAGCGGAGGACATGCTGAAGGCGCTTCGCGTGGAGCGCCATATCGTTGTGGCCTGTCTTTACGACAGCCGCGGAAACGTGTTCGCTGAATATCGGCGAGTGGGCGCAGGTTCATCGTGTGAAATGACGGCCGACCATCAGGATGGTGCCCGATTCCAAAGAGACTTCCTGACACTCTCGCGAGGCATCTCCCTGGATGGCGAAACCAGGGGAGCCGTCACGATCATCTCGGATTTGTCTGAACTTACCACCAAGATGACCCGATTCCGGGAAATTTCCGCCCTCGTTCTGATCGTCTCCCTGTTCGCAACCGCTCTTGTCTCCGAGCGTCTGGTAAATCTCATCACTGAGCCCATCCTGCAGCTTGCGAGCTTGGCCGAGAGAGTTTCAACACGGGAAGACTACACGCTGCGGGCAAGCCCTGCGGGGAAGGATGAGTTGGGAAAACTCGTCGGATCCTTCAACCAGATGCTGGAACGCATCCAGGAACGTGACGTGGCCTTGCAAGGCGCGAAGGAGGATCTGGAAATTCGCGTGCTGGCTCGGACTGGGGAGTTGCAGACCGAAGTCAACGAGAGGGCCAGGGCAGAGTTGCATCTGCAATACTCCCTCAAGGAATTGAAAGATTTGGAATCAGCGCTGGATCAACATTGCATTGTGGCCCGCACCGACCGGCGGGGAACCATCACCTTTGTGAATGAAAAGTTCTGTTCCATCTCGAAGTATAGCCGCGAAGAGTTGGTCGGAAGGGACCACCGTATCGTGGACTCCGAATTTCACTCCAAGGAATTCCTGGCCGACTTGAGGCGCACGATACGTAGCGGACAAGTGTGGAAAGGAGACCTTAGGAACCGGGCCAAGGACGGAAGTATTTACTGGGTGGGTACTACCATCGTTCCGTTCTGCGACGCGGAGAACAAACCGCGCCAGTACATTGCCATCCGGACGGATATTACCGAGATCAAGAGTGTGGAGGAAGATCTGCGCGCCGCGAAAGAGGCTGCCGAAGCAGCAAGTAGTGCGAAGAGCGAATTTCTGGCCAACATGAGCCACGAAATTCGTACTCCACTGAATGGCGTGATGGGCATGACCGATCTAGCGCTGGACACAGAGCTCACACCGGAGCAACGGGAGTATCTCGAAACAGTGAAAATGTCGGCCGATTCGCTGCTGACGGTCATCAACGACATTCTGGACTTTTCCAAGATTGAAGCCGGAAAGATCGACCTGGAAGCGATCGATTTCAACTTGCGGGATTGCCTGGAAACAAGTTTGAAAACGCTGGCGGTCAAAGCCGACCAGAAGGGCCTGGAACTCTTGTGCGAAGTGGACCCCGAGCTGCCGGGGTTAGTCCGGGGAGATGCCGGTAGATTGCGCCAAATCATCATCAACCTCGCCGGGAACGCCATCAAATTTACGGACAAGGGTGAAGTGGCGTTGAAGGTTCAAGCGGAAGCGAGCGATGCCAATGATCTCAAGTTGAGGTTCACCGTGGCAGACTCCGGCATCGGGATTCCCAAGGAAAAACTCCAGGCAATCTTCGATCCGTTCTCCCAGGCGGATACTTCGACAACAAGAAAATATGGCGGAACGGGTCTGGGACTAACGATTTCGAGCAGATTGGTGGAGATGATGGGAGGGAGAATTTGGGTGGAAAGCGAACTCGGATACGGAAGCAAATTCCATTTCACGGCACGGCTCGGAATTGCAGACGCCAAAGTAATCGCAGCCGTAGCGATCGCTCCGCCGGATGTATTGCGGGCCGCAAAGATTCTCGTCGTGGACGATAACCTCACTAACCGGCGAATCCTCGAAGGCATGCTGGGGCGCTGGGAAATGAAATCGAGTTCCGCGCAAGACGGAGTCCAGGCGCTGACTAAACTGTCGGAAGCGCAGGAAGCCGGAGAGCCTTTCACGCTCATCTTGATGGATATGCATATGCCCAGCATGGATGGTTTCGAATTGATTGAAAAAATCCGGAAGACGCCAGGCGCGTCCGCCGCCACCATCATGATGCTCACTTCCGCGGGCCATCGCGGAGATGCGGCACGCTGCAAGGAACTGGGAGTCGCTGCGTACCTTCTGAAGCCGATAAGGCAGTCCGAATTGCACGAAGCGATCGGGCGTGTGCTTGGTGTGCGGGAACGTATCGGCGCAATCCCGTTGATTACCAGGCACTCCCTGCAGGATGCCGGCGAGCCCATCGCCTCTTTGCACATTCTTCTTGCGGAGGACAATCCTGTGAATCAGTTTTTAGCTCGCCGGCTGCTCGAAAAAAGAGGGCACTCCGTTGTCGTCGCCGAAAATGGCCAAGGGGCGCTGGAGGCGCTCGAAAAGGAACATTTTGACCTGGTGTTCATGGATGTGCAGATGCCGATAATGGATGGATTCGAAGCGACGGCGGCGATTCGAAAGAAGGAAGCAGGCGGCGGTGTCCATCTGCCAATCGTGGCGCTAACGGCGCATGCCATGAAGGGGGACCGAGAGAAATGCCTGGCTGGGGGAATGGATGAATATCTTAAGAAGCCGATCCGTCCGCAGGAACTGGACGAAGTTTTGCGGGGACGTCTTACGCGGCGCTCGAAAACGACGGAAGCGCACGAGAGCGCACTGAGCAAGTAATAAGCGGCAGAGGGCTCTCGATGGGCGGCATGCAACGAATTGGTTGGATGGCACGAAGGTGCGATTCCTACTCACCGCCTCTGGGACCGAGTGAAGTTTTTTTTGCTGCCGGGGGCGGCGAGAAGTAAGCGCTTCGGGCCGCTCACGAAGGGATTGCCGCGTTCATAGAAGCGAAGCAGCTTCTCGGCGGCACGAGTGATGCCGATCCGAACAGTTTTTCCGATGGGCCCAGTGCGATGGCTGGTTTCGCCAAGCCAGAGCTCGCCGGGGGAGCAGAGGTCGAGGCCGTTGTGGCGGCCGTCGATTTTGAAAGCGGCGGCGAGGCGCCCGGGGCCGCGGGTGAGATCGAGAAGCCGAATGGTCTTGCGGTGGCGCTGCATGAGTGCCACGCCCTCAAGTGGTTCGACTGCGCGGATGAGGATAGCGGCAGCGATGCCGGCGGGTTCGCTGACCACATTGAGCATGAAATGGGCGCCATAGTTGAAGAAAACGTAGGCGTGGCCAGGGTCGAGATACATCGAGCGAATCCGTGGAGTTGGGCCGCGGAAGTGATGCCCGGCAGGGTCGCCGGGCGGATAGGCTTCCGTTTCGACGATACGGCCGCTCAGGCGCCCAGCAGGGAGATCGTGGACGATGACTTTTCCGATGAGGAATCGCGCGAGCTTAACGGTATCTGCCGGAAGTTCGGAGCGCCGGAGACGTCGAATCGCAAATTTTTCTGGGGAGGATTTCAAACGGTCGCGAGTCGGCGGCATGGCAGGCCGAGTCAGCGGGACTGCTGCTTCTGCGAATCGTCGCAAGAAACGAGATCCTGATACTCGGGATGCCTGCGGATGAAACTGGAGACGTAGGGACAAAGTGGCACAACCCGCAGATGGTTGGCGCGCGCGAAATCGAGTGCAAATCGGGCAAGCTTCGCCCCCAGGCCATGGCCTTCCAAGGGCTTCGGGACTTCGGTGTGATCGAAGACGATGCGATTGGGAAACCGTCGATAGGTGAGCAGCGCACGAAGTCCGTCAACGAGCAATTCGAAGCGCCTGGCCGCTTCGTTGTGGGTGACGGTTATCTGGTCGAGGTTTACATTCATTGGTCACCCTGTGGCCTTGCTGGTTTCTTCGGATTTCTTCATGCTCGCCTCCGGGTGACCGGAGAGTCTATCAGGGAATTCTCCAAAACTAAGGCGTAACCGAGTCGGGAGGCTCGTTGTTAAACAAGCGGGCAAGCTCGGCGTGGTCGATCACCACAGCAGGGTCTCTTTGAATGGCATCGAAATATTTTTTTTGAAAAGCGTCGCCCGATTCCGTGGGCACGAACATTTTGCGAGCAAGAGCGATAGCCCCGCTGGTGTATTCCGGCGTGACCGGCTCCTTGGCCGCCAGAGTCTCGTCGATGCGCACCACGAATTCGGAGATATTGTGCAGCCAGGCGAACTGCGCGTGGTCAATCACCAGTTGGAAGAGCTCGCCGGTGTTGACGTAGCCGTTCTCACGCTCATATTCGCGGCGCTCCATGTTTAGAAGAGTCTTGTGGAGCTGGAGGAGAGCAAGGCGGAGGGTCAGAAGTTTCTCGCGGGCGGGTGAATCGTTGTTCGCGGGATACAAGTTTGAGCTTGGTGAATTCATTTTCGAAGGACACCTCTATTCTCCAATAGTTGGCGCGCAATTTCAAAATGAATGCGCCGAGGAAAAAGCCTGTAACAGAGACGCCGCGGAGGACACTTAGCAATCCAACGGGACCCGAGGTTCAATCGTGATAGCGCTTTTCGCCTACGGGAAGCGCCATGGGAAGGCGATTGCCCGGCGGAGGGAGTGGGCAAGTCGAGTAGGGAGTGTATGCACAGGGAGGATTTTCCAGGCGATTGAAATCAAGGACGAGTTCGCCGGGTTTATCGAGTCCGTTGGTCGGGAACCCCGTGTAAAGGAACCGGCAAGCTCCGTAGGTGGTGGTGGCGCTGGTTGTGTCGCGCAGAATGAAAAAAAGTTTGGCGACTGCGGGATCCTCGAGGACCGGCTCCAGACGAAAAGTTTTCCCCGCGAGTGTGAACTCCGCCGCCCCGGGAACGGGCTGATCGTAATTGGTGCCGACTAGAGTCGCGAGCGTAATCGTTTTCTGAGGCACGTACGGGATCCACTTGGCGGTGACTTGATAGCCCGGGTCAGGTGCGTACCATTTCAGGCCATGGAATCCGACGATGGCTGGCGAACGAGCATTCTTGATGCGCAGAGCGAAGCGCGCCTCACGGCGGATTACGTACATGCTGAGATCGCCGTGAGTCAGGCGGGGGGCAAGTTTATCTTTGTTGCCTTCGGCGCGCAGGGATTGTGACTTTGCGGGAGTCCCAGCCACCAGGAAGCCGGGAGGGAATCCACCCGCGGGAGGATTCAGCGTGACCGTTTCGCCCTCAAGGTGAAGGATAGCAAGATGAGCGGGTCCCGCGGCTAGGTGGATCTTGTTGTCCGCTGCCGAGCCCACGGAAGTGTCGCCGGGTCCGAGCCATTCCAGGCCAACAAGTGCCAGCCAGCCGTCGGGCTTCAGGAGGTCCGCTTTATGCCATTCGCGCCAGACCTCGATTTCTTTCTGCCAGGAAGTTTCTTGCGACGCGGCAGGCGCGGGTAACACCGCAATCAGAAGAGCGACGAGAGTCAGGTGGACCAAACCGTTTCGGAAGCGCATGAGGAAAGATAACTTGGCAGACAAAAGATTGAAAATCAAGTCGTGAAAGAATGAACCCGCGCGCGCCCATCCGGCAGATTACTCGGACTGAAGGTTCGAGCCAGTGCAGATACATCGTTCAGCGGCAGAAAGATTCTTTGCTTGCATCACTAGTTCACCGAAACATACCGCGGATTCGGCTGGGGGGATCCAATCAATCGATTTTCTAATGCATTTATGCAGTTCTTTGCTTCTCTCACGGAGTAACCGGCAGGCCCCTTCCTCTGTCAAATGGGTGTAGTCAAATCACGCCCTCCTCCGTGGAATGCAAGCTCTTGATTTGCTTCCAAGAAGCGAGGACAACAGGAAAGAGAGTCTTATGAGAAATACGAAATTTGCCGCAGGTCTTCTGACGCTTTCATTGCTGCTCGCCGGCGGCGCCTTCGCTGGCAATACCAACAGGGGTTCACTGCAATTAGACGAAACCATCACCGTCGGTGGCAAGCAACTCCCGGCCGGCAAGTATGAAGTGGCATGGGCCGGAACGGGATCGGATGTCGAACTCAGCATCTCCAAAGGCAGGGACACGGTTGCCAAAGTGCCTGCTCAGCTTCTTCCGCTACAGAAAGCAGTGTCCGGCAACGGATATTCCACCAATGCCGACGAGTCCGGTAACAAGACGCTGACGGAGATTTTCTTCGGTGGAAAGAAGTATGAACTCTCCATCGGGGGAGCTTCCGCGGCAAGCGCAACACCCGCAGATAAGTCGCGAGGAAGCAACTAAGCACCGCGTATTTTCGTCGTGCCTATGGGTACATTGAGAAGGGGCCGCGCAGCGGTCCCTTCTTTTTATTTGCGCCGGCGCCCGCGGGAACGCCATGGCAAGCCGCTTGGCCGCTGAAGGATACCTGACTCTGAACAGCTTACGAGATCTTATCGAACCAGCTCGGATGAGTGTATGATCTGGGTGCTCGGATCGCCGGAGGGTTGGCCTCATCTTGCTATTGGCAGAATTCGCTTCCCCATCCTATTGTAATTTCCAACAAGAGTTCTGGTCTTTTGAAGCGGAGGATGTTTCATGATCGTAGGAGTTCCGCGCGAAAGTTTTCCCGGAGAGCGTCGCGTGGCCCTGGTGCCTGCCGCCGTTCCTAATCTCACAAAAGCTGGCTTGCAAGTGGTGGTGGAAGCTGGAGCAGGAATCGGTGCCGGTTATCCGGACGCGGACTACGCCGCGAAGGGCGCGAAAATTGTCGCGGATCGTGCCGAAGCGTTTCGCGCCGCCGACATTGTGGTGCAAGTTCTCTGCTATGGCTCCAACGACAAGACCGGCAAGGCCGACGTTCCATATTTTCGCAGCGGCCAGGTGCTCATCGGGTTCTTGAGGCCGCTGGGCTCCCTCGAAACGATTCAGGAAATTGCCTCCAAAGGCGTCACCTCCTTTTCTGTGGAATTGATGCCGCGTACGACGCGCGCCCAAAGCATGGACGTGCTCTCCTCGATGGCCACGATCTGCGGCTACAAAGCCGTCGTGCTCGCGGCGGACACTTCGCCGCGCATTTTTCCGATGCTCACGACCGCGGCAGGCACGATCACTCCCGGCCGTGTTCTTGTCATTGGAGCTGGCGTGGCGGGCTTGCAGGCGATTGCCACGGCGCGGAGACTTGGCGCGGTAGCCTCGGCCTATGACCTGCGTCCCGCCGCGAAAGAGCAAGTCCAGAGCCTCGGTGGCCGATTCGTCGAGCTTCCCATTGAAGTCAAGGACGCCGAGGACGCGCGCGGTTACGCCCGCGCCCAGGACGAAAATTTCTACAAGCGCCAGCGGGAATTGCTGGGAAAAGTCGTCGCGGAAAGCGATGTGGTCATCAGCGCCGCGGTCATCCCGGGGAAAAAGCCTCCGATTCTCGTGACGAAAGAAATGGTGGCGAGCATGGCGCCCGGGTCGGTGATCATCGATTTGGCCGGCGAGCGCGGCGGCAATTGCGAGCTCACTCGGCCCGGAGAGATCGTCATCGAGCATGGAGTGACCATCATCGGCTGGTTCAACTTGGCCAGCACCGTCCCGTATCACGCCAGCCAGATGTATGCGCGAAACGTCAGCGCTTTCCTCCTGCATCTCGTGAAAGACGGCAAGTTGCAACTCAACAGGGAGGACGAAATTGTGCGCGAGACGATGCTGACGCACGGCGGCGAAGTCGTCAATGCCCGCGTTCGAGAGTTTTTTTCGCTTCCGGCGCTCCCGGCTGATTCCAAGGAGGTGGCGAAGTCATGAAGCTGGACCTGCTCACCAGCCTCTACGTCTTCATGCTGGCCGCATTTATCGGATTTGAAGTCATACGGCGTGTTTCCCCTCTCTTGCACACTCCCTTGATGTCCTTGACGAACGCCCTCGATGCCATCGCCGTGGTCGGCGCCATCATTCTTACGGGTGAGTTCCACGCGCATGGGGCGATGCTCGCGAAGATTCTGGGAACAATCGCCATCGTCGCCGCCACTAGTAACATCGTCGGCGGATTCCTGATCACCGACCGCATGTTGAAAATGTTTAAAGCCAGTGGGCCCAAGAAGCCATGACCAACCTGCCCGGCCTGGAAACCGTCATTGAAATTACTTACCTCGTCGCAACCGCTCTCTTTATTCTCGCGCTGAAGTGGCTGAGCTCCCCAACCACCGCGCGCCGAGGCGTCTTTGCCGGCGAACTGGGCATGCTGCTGGCCATCGCTGGCACGCTGCTGCACCACGGCATCGTGGAATACAAATGGATTGTGATCGCCCTGGTGCTCGGAACCATCATCGGCGTTCCGCTCGGCGAAGTGGCGATGACCGCCGTGCCCCAGCGGACGGCTCTGAGCCACGCGTTTGGCGCCCTGTGCGTCACTCTGGTCGGCACCGCGGAATTTTATTTGCGCACTCCGGACGTGCCGCGCTTCATGATGGGTGTGCTCTCTCTCGAAGTCATTCTCGGATCGCTCACGTTCACCGGCAGCTTGATGGCTGCCGGTAAATTGCAGGAAGTCCTGCCGCAGCGCCCCATCACCTATAAAGGTCAGAACCTCGTCAATCTCGGACTCCTGGGCGTGGCCGTCGTCGTTGCGGGGGTTTTGGTCGTACATCCTGATAAGACGCAGCTCTTTCCGTTGATCGTCGGCATTCCCCTTTTGTTCGGCGTGATGATGATTATTCCCATCGGCGGCGCCGATATGCCGACGGTGATTTCCCTTTTGAACTCGTACGCCGGGCTCTCCGCAGCCGCTATGGGCTTTGTACTCGGCAGCAAACTGCTGATTATCGCTGGCGCGCTCGACGGAGCGTCCGGTCTCATTCTTTCCATCAACATGTCGAAAGCCATGAACCGCTCGTTCACCAACGTTCTTTTCGGAGCGTTTGGACAGGAGCAAGCGTCCGCCGCAGGCAAGCAGGAAGCGCGGCCGGTTCGCAGCGCAACACCGGAAGAAGCCGCCGCGATCCTCGCTGCTGCCAACAAAGTGGTCATCGTGCCAGGCTACGGAATGGCTGTGGCGCAAGCGCAACACAAAGTGCGCGAACTATACGATGCACTGTCCAAGCGCGGCGTGGACGTAAAATTTGGAATCCATCCTGTCGCCGGCCGCATGCCCGGGCACATGAACGTCTTGCTCGCTGAAGCAGACATTCCCTATGACAAATTGCTGGACATGGAAGATGTCAACGGTGATTTTCCGCAAACCGATGTCGCCCTGGTCATTGGCGCGAACGACGTTACCAATCCGGCCGCACGCACCGACGCTTCCAGCCCCATTTTCGGCATGCCCGTTCTAGATGTGGACAAAGCTCGCACCGTGATGGTCATCAAACGCAGCATGGGCGCAGGTTTTGCCGGAATCGAAAACCCCCTCTACTACCTCGACAAGACCCTCATGCTCTTCGGCGACGCAAAATCCTTCGTCGGCTCTATCGTCCGCGAGCTCGGCGGCGGTCACGAGTAGCTCTTCGCTGCTTCCACTTCCTCAGCGCTTCCTGATGAAACTGGTTTCCGTTGACAGCGTATTGCCGATTGCCTACTCGAGCTTATTCGTAGTGCAGCGCCACGATAGGATCGACGAGCGTGGCTCGGCGAGCGGGAATGGCGCACGCCGCCAGAGCAATGACGAGCATTAGAAGAGAGACGCTCACAAACGTGAGCCAGTCTCCAGGAGTTACTCCAAAAAGCAAACTGCTTAACAGACGCGTCAACGCGAGGCCCGCGATGACGCCTATGGCGACGCCGGCAACCGCGGCGCGGATCCCCTGGCGAAGAACCATTCGCAGGATGTCCCCGCGCTGCGCGCCCATGGCCACGCGGATTCCGATCTCCCGAGTGCGCTGAAGCACCAGATGCGAGATCAGCCCGTACAAACCCACAATCGCGAGAATTAACGCCAACGCGGCAAAACAGCCAATCAGATATGAGGGGTACCGCCGCAGAAAAACCGACGGAGACTGGTCGGCCACTTCTTCCAGAGATTGCGGTTGAATCATTGGAAGCTGCGGATCCATTCCCTGCAAAGCTGCGCGGGCGGCTCCGACAAACGCGACTGGCTGGCCTGCGGTGCGCACCATGTAGTTCAAGAAAGTCGAGGGGTCCTGGTCGTTAGGCGTGTAGATGATGGGCGGCGGTGGCGTGGCCAGATCTATGGACGCTGTATCCCCGGCGACTCCAACGATTTGAAGAAATGGATTCTGCGCGCTGTATGTGAAACGGATGCGCTTGCCAATGGGATTCTCTCCGGGCAAATAGGCTTTGACGAAGGCGCGGCTGACCACCGCAGTCCCGGGCGCGTCCTTGGAATCATTTTCCGAAAAGAACCGGCCGTCGGCCAGCGGGATCTTCAACGAAGAAAAGTAACCCGTGCTGACAGTCATGATTTGGCATTCATCTTCCTGTCCAAGCGCGATGGCACGGCCTTCAACGACAAAACGGATTGTGCCCCTGCCGCCGCTGACAGGAATAGCGGAGGTTTGGCCGACGTCGAGCACGCCGGGCAAGTTGCGAAGCCGCCGCGTGAATTCGTGGTCGAAGCGCACAGCAGCTGCGCTGTAGTAAGGAGGTGTCTTATCGCTGGGATAGGAAGAATCCGGCAAGTTTACCGAGAAGCTCAAAACGTTGTAGAGATTGAACCCTGGGTCCTGTCCCAGAAGCGCGTGGAGGCTCTTGAGCAAGAGGCCCGCGCCAACCAACAGAACCAAAGAAATTGAGATTTCCGCGATGACCATTGTATTGCGCAGCCGCGCATGCCCCGCACTGGTGCCGCCCCGCGATTCATCTTTCAAAACCTCATTCAGCGATGTGCGCGAAGCTTCCAACCCCGGCGCCAGCCCGAACAGGATTCCCGTGAACACCGTGACTCCGCAAAGAAACAGAAGGACCGGAACGTTGATCCCCGCGTTTCGCAAATAAGGCATGGCTTGCAACTGAGTTTCGGGGATCGCGGCGACGAGCAGATTGACGCCCCATTGCGCTCCGAGAAGCCCGACTCCCGCGCCGATAAATGAGAGCAACAGACTCTCGGTCAGCAATTGCCAGAGCAGACTGGCCCGGCTCGCTCCGAGAGCTGAACGCACGGCAAATTCCTTGCGCCGTCCGATGGAGCGCGTCATGAGCAAATTGGCGACGTTCCCGCAGGTGATCAGCAAAACGAAACCCACCGCTCCGAGGAGAATCAGCAGAATCGGCCGGATTTTGCCCACGATGTTTTGCGTAAGAGTTTCCATGACAAAAAACGTGGCGCTGTTTTCTTTTGGATATTGGCTGGCGAGCTGCGCGTTGATACCCTGCATTTCTGCACGAACTTGATCCGGCGAAAATCCCGGCGCCAGGCGCCCGAAGACGCTGAGCCACCTCAAGCTGCGTCGGGTGATGGGATCTCCCGTCTGGTGAATGGGGACCCAAAGCGGCACGGAGTTGGCGGGCGCAAACTCAAAATCACGCGGAAGCACGCCGACAATCGTGACGGGCTTGCTGTTCAAATGGATGACGCGCCCGACGATGTTCGGATCAGCTCCAAATTCCGTTCGCCAGAAGGCGTCTGTCAGTATCGTCACGTGCGGGTCGTCCTCGGACAGCATTTCGTTCTCAAGAAAATCACGCCCCATCGCCGGCCGCACTCCGAGAGTAGAGAAGAAGTTGGGCGTTACCTGCGCGGCGAATGTGTTCTTTGGCTCGCCGTTCCCGGAAAACGTGAAGGCGTCGCCACTGTAGCCTGCAAAGGACTGGACGCTTTTCGCCGTGCGTTTCCAGTCCAGATAATCCGGGTAGGAAGCCTGCGCACCGTTCGTGCTGTTGTCATTTTGTATCCGCGATTCCCCGAAATGGAAAAGCCTGCCCGGCTCACGATAAGGTAGCGGTCGCAGCAGCGCCGAATAGACCACGGAAAATATGGCCGTGTTGGCGCCGATTCCCAGTGCCAGCGTTAGAACAACCACAAGTGCGAACCCAGGATTGTTCCTTAGGGTTCGGATGGCATAACGCAGATTTTGTGTGAGGGCGCCCATCGTCTGACCTCCAGATACAAATGCACTGCATGGGCAAGTCGTCAGCCATCCGCCGCTCTGTTAGTTTGCTGAGCGAGAACGACTTAAGTCGGGACTCTCGGCCGTAGCAGAATTGCCGGTGCCCGGTATTGGGAATGGGAGTGCGGATTCGGACAACCAAGGGGCCTGCGGATTTCTGTTGCCTCTACTTTGCGTCGTGGAAGATGATCCCCAAGGTGTACCGCGTGCCGCTGTGCACACGGCTGACGCCGTGGCGCAGATTGACGCGGTAGTACCCTCGCGAACCTTTTACTGGCCGGTAGCGCGTCGTAAAGACAATTGCTTGCCCGCAATCCGCCGTCACCACCTGCGGCTTGGACTGCGCCCGTGGTTGCTGCTCGACCAGGATGAACTCTCCGCCTTCCCAATCGCGGCCTTGCTGCCCGAGCAGAAAAACCATTTGCAGGGGTAAGCTCACCTCGCCGTAGAGATCCTGATGCAGGCAGTTATAGCCGCCGGCCTCGTAGTGGAGCATCAGCGGAGTCGGCTTCGTCTGCCCGGCCTTGTGGCAAGTCTTCAGAAAAGCCGCATGCTCGCGAGGATATCGCGGGGAATCTTCACCAAGCATCTCCGCCCAGTGATTGGCAACTTCGGCCAGATGCGGATAAGCGCTGGTTCTGAGCTCTGCGACTATTTGCGGAAGCGGGTTGGCGAAATATTTGTAATCGCCAACGCCAAATCGATAGCGCTCCATGACCACGTGGCTTCGAAAATGGTTGGCATCGTTGAAAAGTCCCGCGAGAGATTTGCATTCTGCAATCGTCAGAATCGGCTCTGTAACCGCATAGCCGCGCTCCGAAAGCGACTGCTCCGTCTTCTTCCAATCCAGCGCGTCGATTCTCTCTGCGATGGTATGTGGAGCGATAGTCTCTCGAGCTGCTTGCGTCATGCGGCCTCCCCGTATTCACGATGCTTGCCACAACAGCGAAGCCTAGAGCATGTCACGCGCGAGATTCTATCCGATCCCCGCCATCAAATTTTTCGTTGCTCGCCATCCAAAATTCAAAAGCGCCGCCCGCTCCGTGCTTGATGCAACTCCTGCTTAAATCCTTCCACAATTCAATGCTATAGTGAGGCGCAGGCCGGATGGATCAATCCTGCCACTTTTGCTGCCGAAATAAGACAGCAGGACCTTTCCACGAAAAAGTTTCGCGCGTTAGAGGAGGCCCGGATGAATAGCAACGAGAAAGTTTCCAATGGTTCGCGGAGGATGTTTCTCCAGTTGTCGGCTGCCGCCACCGCGGCGATGGCTTTCCGTATCGCCACCGAGGCGACCCTCGCGGCGGACGAGCGCCATGTTTTTCATCCTGGTGCCGTCATCATCGACGCCAATGAAAACCCTCTCGGCCCATGCGACGCCGCGCGCAAGGCCATCGTGGATATGGCCCCGCAGGGCGGCCGCTATTCCTACTGGCTGCACGATGAATTTGTGAAAACTTTCTCGCAAATGGAAGGCCTGAAGCCGGAATATGTACGTGTCTTTCCCGGCTCCAGCGAACCGTTACACTTTTCCGTGCTTTCGTTCACCTCGCCAACCAAGAGCTACGTCACCGCCGATCCCGGCTATGAAGCTGGCATGAAAGCGGCAGCCGTCTCCGGAGCACGCGTCGTCAAGACACCGCTGACCAAGACGTACGCGCACGATATCAAAGCCATGCTCGCGGCCGCGCCGGATGCCGGACTCTTCTATGTTTGTACTCCCAACAATCCGACTGGCACGATGACCCCGCGCTCTGATATCGAGCAACTTCTCGCTGCGAAGCCAAAAGGTTCGATCGTGCTCGTCGACGAGGCGTACATTCATTTTTCCGACGGCACCAGCGCTCTCGACCTCGTAAAAGCCGATCAGGACGTGATCGTGCTGCGTACCTTCTCGAAGATTTACGGCATGGCCGGGATTCGATGCGGCGCGGCCATCGCTCGCCCCGACCTTCTGGCAAAGCTGGGGAATTTCAGCGGTTGGAGCGCGATGCCAATTACCGCGCTGGCCGCTGCAACCGCCAGCCTCAAGCACGAGCATCTCGTCCCTGAGCGCAAACAATTGAATGCCGCCATCCGCCAGAAAACTTTCGATTGGCTCTCCAGCGAGGGCTATTCTTTCGTCCCTTCCCAGTCCAACTGTTTCATGCTGGATACCAAGCGTCCCGCCAAAGAAGTCATTGATGCCATGGCCAAGCGCAATGTGTTCATCGGACGCATCTGGCCCGTCTGGCCGACCTACACTCGCATCACCATCGGCACCCAACCAGAGATGGATGCCTTCCACGAAGCCTTCCAAGCCGTAATGAAGAATTCCGCTTCCACCGGCTACGAGCCTTCGCCATCACTCAAAGCGCGCCGCTCCTATTCCGACGGCCAACTCTGGCCCAGCGCATAGTACGCATCCGGACTGGTTTCTATCAGAAATATAGTGACCATTTTCACGCGGGGTTAAATTCCCCACGCAGAATCATCTCCTCGCTGATGCCGCGCGCTTCTCGAAGCGTTGCGGCGGCTTGGAGTTCAGGAGAGGCGGACGTCTCGCGCAACAACCTGTCCAGTTCTTCGTCAAAAAGTTCGCGAATCAATTCAGGAGTATGCCGAATTGGCAACCCTGCCTCGCCAAGCACTTCCACTTTGTCCGAGTGCTTCATGCGCTGCGCAATCATCAACCGGTAGATGCGATCGGTCGCGAGGTCTTCCATGTAGCCATCCAGCAGACTCGCGCCTTTACCGTTGAGCACGCCGTTGCGGTAACGAATTACAGTGCGCACTGCGGCGCGCGTTCCCGCCAGCGTACGCTTGCCGACCCCCGTGGGAAGCGGCCGCAGGTCAGGATGCGTGCTCGCACTTGCCGGACGCGCTTGAACCTGATTCGGAGCAGGAAACTGGCTCACCGCAATTTCGTTTTGATCGGGATGTCCCGTCCACGCACCGTCCATCAAGCAATTTGCTTCGTTCTTTTTGTCCTCGGCGAGAACTTTCAACGCACGCGCGTTCAACTCCGCGTCCTCTCGGCTGGGAAAAAGCGCCGTCATGCCGCCGATCGCCAGCATTCCGTGTTTGTGGCAAACGTCCGGCATCAGATTGCGCAAATTTTGAAAAAACGCCACGTTGTGCGGAATGGTGTTGCGATCGGGCAAAACCCACTCCGGATTTTCGATATTGAAATGGATCAGGCTGGCCATGTAGTCCCAGCGGCCCAAGTTCAGCCCCACAATATGGTCGCGGAGATTCCACGCAAACTCTTCCATCTGAAAAGCCAGTGGATGCGACTCCACCAGCGCCATGCACTTGATGGCATTCGCCGGCAAGCCCTTGAGCCGCGCGATCATCTGAAAAAGATCGCGCCACCATAGCGCTTCTTCAGCCGATTCGGACTTCGGAATGTAAATGCTCAGCGGATGTTTTAGCGCGCTGAAATCCGCCTGAAAAGCCACCATCGCCACGTCAAACAGCGAAGCTGGAAGCATTTCCCCCGGCAGAACTCCCGCCTGGTGCAAATGCAATCCGCGAGGCCGCGTGAAAATGACCGTGGCGGTGGGGTTGATGCCCACGGTCTTGTTGCGCTTGCGGTCGAAATAGGTGAGCCGGCCCGCGAGCGCTTCCAGAATATTCTTGATGCCGCGCGCATTGCACGCCCACGAATTTGCCGTGGAGTCTTCCAAATCCAGCATCACGCCGGGAGCGCCGGAGTTCAGCATTTTCACGACAAGGTCCGCGTCATCGGCAGGCCCGGTCATCTGGTTGCGCTGATCCGCGCACCACGCCGGAAGTTCAATCCGCCACGAAGTGGTTGTGGCCGCCGAAGGCGGCAGGTAGTCAGGAAGCTTGCCCGCATGCGCTTCAGCGAGCGCGTGATCGCGGTGGGCCACCAAGTCGCGTTGCCGCAGCGTCAGCGCTGCGTGCAGGGGCGCAAGAAAATCGAGAAATCCTTCAGGAAGATCCCGCGCGGCATCAAAATCCGCCGGAGCCGAATTGACCGGCACAATGCGGTTCGCGAATGGCAACGAAGCGAGCGCTGGATTCGGCTTGCTGTTTGCGGTAGCCATGGTTGAGGTCAGTCCTTTCTACCCGTGAGAGTGCGGGAATTCTACCGCGTTTCCGGGAGTTAGATTCAGGGTGCACGAAAACTTGCTGTGCGGAGAGACTCGGGTTGCCAGTGTTAGCATGATATTTGGGCGTCAGCAGCCGGAGAGAGTTCCGGTTGTGGAAACCATTTCAGTAATATTGTACGGCAGCGAAGGACGGAACGGAGCAGCGCAGTGCTGATGATCGGACATCGCGGAGCTTCGGGGCACGCGCCGGAAAATACTCTCGCGGCGTTCAAGAAAGCTGTTGCGCTGGGAGCTGCGTTTATCGAGACGGATTTGCAGCTCTCACGCGATGCGCATTTCGTGGCAATCCACGACGCCACCGTGAATCGAACCACCAACGGCCAGGGCGCGGTCCACGATATGACACTCGCGGAACTGCGAAAGCTGGATGCTGGGTCGTGGTTCGGAAGCGAATTCGCCGGCGAGCGGGTACCGACGCTGGAAGAAATCCTGGAATTCTCCAAGAAAAACGATGTTGTGTTCTACCTGGAGATCAAACCTGGCGGGTCGTGGGGCGGGGAGCACGCGCTGGTTGGCGCTTTGCGAGAATCGGGCGAGATACCCCGCGCGGTGGTGATTTGCTTCGATCCTGCGATTGTCCTGAACTTGAGAAAAATCGAGCCAACGCTGATGACGGGTTTGTTGTACGACGGGCAGATCGAGAACCCGATCGATAAAGCCGTAGAAATTGGAGCGCGGCAATTGGTTGTGCGCGGCGACTTGGTCACTCCGGCGATGATTGCGCAAATCCATAAAAAAGACTTGCAAGTGGTGTGCTGGACCGTGAATCAGCCCGCACACATGCGCATGCTGATGGCGGCGGGTGTTGACGGAATCATGAGCGACTATCCGGACCGGCTGGCCGCGGCGGTAAAAAAAGAAACCGAAATTCTCTCCTGAACACTGAACTTTGCGCTGGCGAAATCCCCATCGAAAACGAAGTTGGCCGGCTCCGCATCAGGCACCTGCCATACTCCCGTGAAGAGCGGCGAGTTGCGAAACAGACAGTTGCTCGGCGCGGGCGTCCGGGCGGAGGCTTAGCGAAGCAAGAGCCGCGCGCACTCGATCGGGTTTGGCGAGAGTCCGCAGATTATTGACCAGCGTTTTGCGCTTCTTCGAGAAACACATTTTCACAAAATCCAGGAAATGAGATGGATCGCCTAGCGAGAGCTTTGCGCGTTCGCCGGGCAGGCGTAGCGTGACCAGCGCGGAGGTGACTTCGGGCGGCGGGTTGAATGCGTCGCGGGGAATTTCAAAAACAAATTCCGGGCGCGTGTAGAACTGGGTGAGGACGGAGAGATAGCCGTAATCGCGCGTGCCTGGCTCGGCGGCGAGACGCTGCGCCACTTCGGTCTGGATGACGACGTGAATTTCGTCGACGAGATCAGCGGAGTTGAAGAGATGCTGGAGGATCGGCGAGGTGATGTAGTAGGGAAGATTGCCATAGACGCGGATGCGGAGGCCGGAAGCGATGGCGGCGATGTCCGCTTCAAGAACATCGCCGGGAACGACGTCGAGATTGGCAAATTTGTGTCCCAGCCGGCGAAGTCCGGCGATGAATGCCTCATCGATTTCGATGGCATGGACGGGGGCGCCGGTGGCAAGCAAATGCTGGGTCATTTCACCATGCCCCGAACCAATTTCGATCCAACAATGCTGGTCCCGATGAACCGGGGCTCGCAAAGAACGCTCGTCTTCTGCGAGGGGGGCAATGGAATGCGGCGAAACGCGAATGGCGCGAGCGATCTCTTCGCGCCAGTGAAGATCGGCGAGGAAGTGTTGACCGAGTCGTTGGCGAGCCATGAGTGGAACAGTGTAGCAGGAGGGAGAAAGACCGTCTGAACGCCGGAACGTTTGTACGTCTGAACGTCGGGAGTGAGGCGAGTTCCAGAATGGGAATTGTTGGTACACACCCCGGCAGTTTTCGTAAGAGTGGCAAACAATGGGCTTACGGGATACGGAACTTGGAAGTACATGCGGAAGATGGGAGACGGATCGGGAACGTCAGAGAGGGTGCGAGGAGAATAACGGGCTTTTGGCTGGAAGGATGTGGTACCCCCGTGCTTTTTTGTAAGTGTTGCATCTAAAGGATTTAGCCAGGTGGCAAGTCTTTTGTTTGCAACACTTACGAGGGAAACTATAAGTGTTGCAGTTAAAGGACTTACGGGGACTAACTGCTGGTAAGAAAGTAACTGGGTGGGATGGGAAGACTTTGAAGGCGTTAGAAGGACCACGTGGCGGGCGAGCATGGTTTGTGGGCACGCCCTCTTCCGGCAGACTGGAGCGTTCGATCCCGACAAGATCGAGATCTACGATTCCCAAGGGTACGGCGGGCCTGGCGCGGCAATCATGTCGACTTAACTAACCCATTATAATGTATTCTAGCTATTTGTCAATAGCTAATTATAAATCTTTTGAATACTGCGGGATAGCCCTTCCCGACCCGGTCGGAACCTTCCCGGCAGCGCAGAAGATGGGCGCTCGAGGCTCAGGGTAAACGAAAGATCGATTTGAATTGGGCCTTGGGGAACGCGCAATAGCACAGATTTGTTGGCGCAACGGGGCTCGGCCACGCTTCGGTCCTCTAAGGGATCGGCTTGCTGAACGCGGGGTACTGGCCGATAGGCCGGTGCTGGGAAGGAAACGCGCGCCACGAATGCGCCGGGACTCCAGCAAGCGGACTCTGTAGGATTTAGGGAAGACAAGGGATACCCGTTGTTCGTAGTCGGTCTGCAAGTTTCGACCGGTGAAGGGTCCAACCAGCCTCCTCATCCCATTCACCCCAAGGGTGCCCCTTTGGAGGTGTGAAATGTTCAACTCTAACGTGAATCGAAACCTCTGGCTTGCTTTGGCAGCGGCAGCCGTTTTGACGGCAGCGGGTTGCTCGAAGACGGCCACGGACGAAGCCAGTAACAAAGCAAAACATGCTGCCGCAGCGAAACCTGCCGTGGCGGCAAAACCCGCTGCGGCCGCTAAAGCGGCAGAACCCGCGACGATGGTCACCTTGCCGAAAGGTACGGCGATCAGCGCGGCGGCAAGACAAACGCTGACGACGGACAAGAACAAAGTCGGTGACACCTTTGCCGCCAGCCTCATCACCGCGATCCAGGTGGATGGAAAGACGGTGATTCCAAAGGGCGCCCAAGTAACCTGTCGCATCGTCAAGGTCAGAAAGCACGAAGTGAAGGTGACGCTCGCTTCAGTGGTAATCCACGGGAAGTCCTACCAACTGGATACCAATTCGATCGCAGGGCCGAAGAACCAAGTCCAGAACGATGCCAAGGATGCGAACAAGGCCAAGGCAAACAAGGACGTAAGCCTGCTTGCTGCCAAGAGTCAGTTGACGTTCAAGCTGGCGAAGCCAGTCACCATTCCGGTGAAAGGATAGTTAGGATAATTGGGTAGTCTTTAGCCGCCGAGTCCCGGGCAGCGCATGTTGAAGCGAAGCTGACTGGGTTCGGCGGTTTTTGTTTCATCCAGTAGGGAGCGGCCGGGTGTGCCACAAGATTCAAAAGCCCCACTTTTCGCGCGGCGCGAAAAATGCGCCACCCTCCAGTTCAGAACGCTTGAATTTCTGACAGTTCAAGCCGATTCCGCCCTTGGCGCTTCGCCGAATAGAGCGCCGCATCGGCTTGAGCGACCAAGCGATTGAAATCCGGGGCGCGCGTACCGACGAAGCCTGCAAGGCCAAAGCTGGCGGTCACCTTGAGGCTATTGCCATCAAAATTGAACTGCGTCGTCTCAAGCTCTGTCCGGACACGGTCGATCACGCGCGTAGCGTTCTCCTCGGTTGTGTGCGTCAGAACAAGAAGGAATTCCTCCCCTCCGATGCGGCCGCAAATGTCACTCTGTCTGGAGTTACTTTTCAGAATTTCAGAAAATGTCTTTAGAACGTTATCGCCCGCATCGTGTCCGTAGGTGTCGTTGACAGTCTTGAAATGGTCCAGGTCAGCCAGGGCGACCCAGAAGGAGAACCCGTACCTAGCCGCGCCGCTCAGTTGCCGCGTCGCCCAGTCTTCAATGGCGCGGCGATTAGGGAGGGTGGTCAGAGCATCGGTGAGGGCGAGCTCTTTCAGGAGCAGATTTTTGGCTTCGATCTCTCGCTGGAGCCCAATGATTCTCAGGCCTACTCCGACACGAGCTATAAGTTCTTCATGGTGAAATGGTTTTGTAAGGTAGTCGTCAGCCCCCGCTGCCAATCCCTCTACCACGCTCTCCTTCTCTGACTTGCCGGTCAGAAGGATGATGTACGTGTAGGAGGCCTGCAATTTTGACCGAATGTGCTGGCAGATTTCGAGGCCGGTCAAATCGGGCATGATCCAATCGACAATCACAAGGGCCGGACGATGCTCCGCTACGAGATCGAGCGTCTCGCGCCCGCTCTTTGCGAACACCAGGGAATACTGTTTTCCAGACAGCGCGAACTCAACCAGCTTGCGGGATACGGCTGAATCGTCGGCTACCAAAACCTTGACCGGTCGTCCAGCAGCGTTCATTTGGTCCCCAAGACGCCATGATGACGATCCGCACGCGCCGGTTTCAAACTGCCGCCTCGGCAAGGGACCAATCGGCGGGCGGGAAGCTTACCGGCCAGAAACTGGGAGCCGCAAACTCGAATTCAAATGCAACTTCAAAGCGCCCCTCTCCCGATCCCTCTGCGCGCACGATCTTGCCCGACGCAACTTGTTCGTTTCTTGGATTACTAAGAATCACTTGCTGTCCTCTAAGCATATCCGTCCCTACATCCAACAGGCCGCCGTGGGCATTCACGACGAGGCTGTAGACTGCAATGCTTATTCGCTTTCCGTCCGGCATCCTGGCAGATAGTTGGAGGGGGACACGGAGAACGACGCGCTCGCTTCTGCGCCGGTTTCTTCCCTCCATTGTGCTAGCAGTATTATTGGATTCCGACTTGGTGACGTCTTCTGTCATGTCTCTCCAATCTCCTGATCGAAAGGGGTCGCTGGATTGCCCAAGACCCTAGCATCAGGCCCATCGCTGCGATGGTCGCACCAGCGATAAGGTAATAATCCAAATACCAGTGGAAGCTGGTAGTCGATTCGTGCAGGAGGCAGGACCCGATCAGGAAGAAAACGGTCGGTAAGACAATGCCGGGTGTACGGTCTTTCCACATTGATGCCTAGCCTAATGCCGCTTGGCTATTCGTTAGAAATTTCTAATTTCGTATATGACCCACCTTAACTGCACCGCGCTTCTATTACCTAGGCATATATTTAATAGGATGAGTAAAAGTACAACAGAATATTTACATCTTTGAACAACTCGCGGGAGCAGTCTTTCCGAATGTGCCTAAGCAGCCACGGACGATGAGGGCGGGGCGTCCAGCGCTGGCGGCCTAGCGCCCTTAATGACGGGCCACAGCATGAAGGCCAACTCCCCGAGGGCGGCGGGCGAGGGGCAAACTAGAAACTAGAAATCAGAAACTAGAAATTGGGGAAAGCGAAGAGAAGAGAAGAGAAGAGAAGAGAAGAGAAGAGAAGAGAAGAGAAGAGAAGAGAAGAGAAGAGAAGAGAAGAGAGATTCCTCGCTGCGCTCGGAATGATGAGAGTGGGGGACGGGCGGCGGTCAGAAGTAGCCGGTTCGGTATTGCATGACGCGCTCAGGAAACGGGAGTACGTGGGTTTCTTCGACACGTTTGCTGGAGAGGGTTTGGCGCTTCTGACGGCGGGCGGCTACGCGACGGGCGTGTTTTCTGTGCTTTTCGCCGTAGATCCACTGGAAGAGGACGTAGAGCAGGAAGTCACAGCCAAGAATGCAAAACCCCAGAAAAACTGTAATCGACATAGGGCCTCACCCGGACCGGCGTGCATAACCAGCGCGGACTCACAAAGCGTAGGCGGCTAAGCGCTAAGAAGTCCTGAGCAATTTATGAGGAATTTGTTAGGGTGATTCCCTGAGTGCTTGCGCTACTTTTTTCCGTTATTCGTCAGGACGACTTTGAGGGCGCCCTCTTTGGCGGCGTTGGCGAAGGTGTCGTAGGCCTTCATTATGTCGTGCATGGCGAAGCGATGGGTGACGAGCTTGCTGGGCTGGAGTTTGCCGGAGTTAACGACCTTCAACAGCATCGGTGTGGTGACGGTGTCTACCAGCCGCGTGGTGAGGGAAATATTGCGGTCCCAGAGTTTCTCCATGTGGAGCTCGACAGGTTTGCCATGGACGCCGACGTTGGCGATGCGTCCGCCGGCGGCGACGATGGCCTGACAAATATCGAAAGTGGCGGGAATGCCCACGGCCTCGATGGCCACGTCGACGCCGGCACCATTCGTCAATTTCATCACCTGCTCGGCGGCTTTCCCGTCGGTGCTATTGACGAGCGTGGTCGCTCCAAATTTTTTGGCGACGGCGAGGCGCTTTTCGTCCAAATCAATCATGTAGATGGCCGCGGGCGAATAGAATTGCGCAGTCAGCAGAACTGCGAGCCCGATAGGCCCCGCGCCCACGATGGCGACGGTGTCGCCGGGCTTCACCTGGCCGTTCAGAACACCGCATTCAAAACCTGTAGGTAAAATGTCGCTGAGCATGACGAGGGATTCTTCATCGCCGTCGGCGGGGAAGTGGTAAAGGCTGCCATCGGCTTGTGGAATGCGCGCATACTCAGCCTGTGTTCCGTCAATGGTGTAGCCCAGAATCCAGCCGCCGCTGCGGCAGTGGGAATACATGCCGCGCTTGCAGAAGTCGCACTTCAGGCAGGCGGTGACGCAGGAAATGATGACCCTGTCGCCGACGTGAAATTCGGAGACGCCTGAGCCGACTTGTTCGACGATACCGATCCCTTCGTGGCCGAGAATGCGACCATCAGTCACCGCGGGGAGATCGCCCTTAAGGATGTGGAGATCGGTACCGCAGATCGTGGAAGTGGTGATGCGCACGATGGCATCGGAGGGTGATTGGATCGCAGGGCGTGGTTTGTCCTCCCACGCGCGCTTGCCCGGGCCGTGATAGACCAGCGCTTTCATAGTGGTAACGCTCGGAGGTAGAGGAGTGATAATGGGCACTTGGAGTTCGAAAGTTGGCATTGCTAGTTCCTCGAAAACAGGGTCATCGTAGTCCCATTTGCAAACCCGCGACTGTTCCGCACCGCACACTTTCTGTAACCAAGGATATTGGGACGCGAAACGCCGTGCGCGAGGATGTGCCATGCGATATTGTGGGAAATTGGTTGAAAAAGTTGGAAACGAAACTGTCCCCTTGAACGTTTAGGGGAAAGTGGTAGATTCCCCTAAGGGAGTTATGGGGGCAGGAATGGAGAAGCAGGGAGATCTGGTGCAAGGGACGCTGGACATGCTGGTGCTGAAGGCGCTGGCGCGCGGGGCAAAGCATGGATACGCGGTGGCGGAGTGGATCCATGAGAGTTCGAATGACGTGCTCTTCGTGGAAGAAGGGGCGTTGTATCCGGCGCTGCACCGATTGGAACTGCGCGGGTTGCTGTCGGCGGAGTGGGGGAGTTCAGAAAACAACCGTCGGGCGAAGTTTTATTCGCTGACGGCGGCGGGGAAGAAGAAGTTGGCGGAAGAGGCGGAATATTGGCGAAGGATGTCGGGGGCGATTGCGCGGGTGATGCAGACGGCATGAGGGACGGAAACTAGAAATTAGAGATCGGAAACTAGAAATCGGAAGTGCGGGAGTTCGGAGAATTGGACATGAAAATTTGGGCGAGAGTGAAGGCGCTGTTCCGGCGGAAACAGCTTGAGAAGGACTTGGATGAGGAGCTGGCGTTTCACCTGGCGATGCGCGAGAAAAAGAAGCGTGCCGAGGGATTTGCGGCGGAAGAGGCCAAGTATGCGGCACGGCGGCAGTTTGGAAACGCGATGCGGGTGAAGGAAATCTGCCGCGAGTTGTGGAGCTTTGCCTCGCTGGAGACATTTTGGCGCGACCTTCGTTACGGGGTGCGAACACTGGCGAAGAATCCAGGATTCACAGTGGTCGCGGTACTGGCGATCGCCCTGGGCATCGGGGTGAACACGGGGATTTTCTCGGTGCTGAACGAAGTGGCGCTGCGGCTGCTGCCAATTCCAAAGGCCGAACAGATTGTGAGTGTCGACCAGATCTTCCATGGAAAGCTTTCCCGCAATGTTCATGGCGAACCTGGGCTGTTTTCCTACTCCGAATACAAAAACTACCGCGAGAACAATCATGTGTTCAGCGGGTTACTCGCGTATGCGCCGTTTTTGGAAGCGACGCTGGGAGGGGCGAGCCCGAAACACCTGATGGGAGCAGAAACGTCCTGCAATTTTTTTGATGTTCTGGGGGAGCGGCCGGAGATCGGGCGGGTGTTCGTGGAAGAGGATTGCCGCGCGCCGGGAGCAAGCGCGGTGGTGGTGTTGAGCGACGATCTGTGGAGGAACCAATTCGGCGCCAATCCGTTGATTGTGGGAAAGAGTGTTTTGTTGAACCGCGCTAAATTTCTAGTGATTGGGGTTGCCGCGCGGGGATTTGCGGGACTTGATCCCTGGCCAAGTGATTTTTGGGCTCCTATCACGATGCAGAAGGCGCTAGAGCCGCATCGCGACCTCCTGGACGAGGACAACACGGGTTGGCTGGCGCTTCTGGGGCGAATGCAGGGAGGCATTTCGATCGAAGAGGTGCGAGCGGATTTGGGGGTAATCGCCGGACGAATCGATGCGTTGTATCCCGGGCGAACGACGACCCTGGCGGTTCATCAAGCAACATTTATGGGAAGGCCGGAAGAACGGAGCCTGGTGTTTGCCGTCGGAGCCATCGTATTGGCGGCAGTGGGATTGGTCCTGCTGATTGCGTGCGCGAATGTGGCGAACTTGCTCCTGGCGCGAGCATCAGCGAGGCAGAAGGAGATTGCGATTCGGCTCTCGATCGGAGGAAGCCGCTGGCAGATTGTGAGGCAATTGTTGACGGAGAGCCTGCTGATTTCGCTGATTGGCGGGACGTTAGGATCGTTAGTGGCGTTTTGGTCGATGGCAGGCATATCGCAATTTGTGATCGCGCATTTACCGCACGGCGCTCCCCGGCTCGCATTGGACGTCAGCCCCGACTTACATGTGTTGGCATATTCGCTGGGTCTGACGATAGTGACCGGCATTGTGTTTGGATTGACGCCGGCGTTGCATGCGACGCGCCGTGATTTGAGTACGGCGATCAAGGGAGATGCGGGAGGGTTCACCGGAAAAGCAGCAAGCGGGGAGAAATTGCGAAGTTCGCTGGTGGCGGTACAGGTTGCGGTGTGTATGGTGCTGCTGATCGCGGCGGGACTGCTCATGCGTGGGTTGCATTATGCACAAACAGTCGATCCGGGATTTGACATGAAAGGCGTCGCCGTAATGTTCCTGAATCTCGGGACACAAGGTTACGATGAAAACCGCGGAGCGGATTTCATGCGGCAAATGTCCGAGCGCGTCGCAGGCCATCCAGGCGTTGTCGAAATTGCGGAAGCAGAGTGCGCGCCGCTGAGCCATGATTTCAGTGCCGACGGTGGCTGGACCGTCCCTGGGCGGACGGAAAAATATCCAATCGAATACAACCACGTTTCGCCAGAATATTTTTCCCTGGTCGGGATTCCCATCATGCGGGGTCGCAGCTTTACGCAAGCGGAGTCACGCGACGATGCCACAGTGGTCATCGTCACGGAATCAACGGCACGTCGTCTCTGGCCTGAGCAAGATCCCGTCGGGAAAACCTTGCGCGAGAGCAGCGGGCGCCAAGATACGGTAATCGGAGTGGCCAAGGACGCGCAAGTCTCCCATCTTGGTGAGCTCAACCGATCCTACCTTTACTTCCCCGCAGGGCCGCGAGACACCCTGCGCACCTATGTGCTCGTACGTCATGCGGGAGACTACGGAGCGGTTGCGAAAGTGATGCGCGATACGGTGCAGTCGCTTGACTCCAATGTGTCTGTGGACGTGGTCAGACTCGAAGACTATCTAGAAATCTGGCGTACGCCTTCGCGGATTGTCGCAGCGCTTTCCGGGGCGTTGGGAGTGCTGGCGCTGCTGCTGGCGTCCATTGGCGTCTACGGAATGGTTTCCTATGGAGTGAGCCAGAGGATCCGCGAGATTGGCATTCGCATGACCCTGGGAGCGGATGGAAAAGACGTGATGACGCTACTGCTCCGGCAGGCCATGAGGCCGGTTCTGATTGGAGGGGCGTTGGGAGTGGCCGGATGCGCAGCGGTTTCGCAGATCCTCTCGAAAGTTCTGTATGGGATCGGTTCGCACGACCCGATTGCCTTTATTGGAGTGCCGGCGTTTCTCCTGGGGATAGCATTGGCGGCGAGTTATATTCCGGCGCGGCGGGCTACCCGCGTGGACCCGGTTGTGGCATTGCGTTACGAATAGCGGCCCTCGGGCGACAGATTCAGCAGCGCAAGGAAAGTTCCAGCACAATATGCGGGCGGTCGAATCCGTTCCTTGACGGGAACGCAGACGGTCCGGTAGCGTAGCAATAGAGCGATCGCTCGAGAAATCCATGAGAATTTTGTTTGTGGCATCGGAGGGGCTGCCGTTTTCGAAGACGGGCGGCTTGGCGGACGTGGTCGAGGCGCTGCCGAAGGCGCTGGTGGCGCAGGGCCACGAGTGCGCCGTGGTGTTGCCGAGGTACCGCGGGACCAGGGCCACGGCCGTGGTGATGCCGAGCTTGACGATTCCCATGGGCGGGACGCGGCTGCGTTTTCCGGCGATTGCCGACGGCACGACATTGAATGGCGTGCGGTATTTTTTTGTGGAAGATGCGGAATATTTCGATCGCGATGGATTGTATGGCGGAAGCAGCGGGGATTATCCGGACAACCCGGAGCGCTACACGGAATTTTGCCGAGCGGCGATTGAGATAGCCAAGCATGTCTGGCCGGCGGACGTGATTCACTGCCACGACTGGCAGACCGCGCTGGTACCGGTGCTGCTGCGGACGTCTTACGGAGATGATCCGCTGATGAAGGATATTCCGGTGGTTTTCTCGATTCACAACATGGGGTATCACGGGCAGTTCACCAAGGATGTGCTGGAGCGCGTGGGAATTCCGCAAGGCGTATTTTTTCCTGGCGGGCTTGAGTTTTATGGCTTCGTGAATTTGCTCAAGGGCGGATTGGTTTATTCGGATTACTTGACGACGGTCAGCCGGAGATACGCGCTGGAGATTCAGACGCCGGAATTCGGATATGGGCTGGATGGAGTTGTGCGAGGGCGCGCGGACCGGCTGGCGGGAATATTGAACGGAGTGGATTACACGGCGTGGAACCCGGAGAAGGACAAACTGATCGCGGTGAAGTATTCGGCAAAGGATTTGAGCGGGAAGCAGGTGTGCAAGCAGGAACTGCTGGATTTGTTCGGATTGTCACACGACCACCTGGAAACGCCGCTGATCGGAATCGTGTCGAGGTTCGCGGATCAAAAGGGATTCGACTTGATTGCGGAGAAAGCGCACGAGTTGATGCGCGAGGATCTAGTGTTGGTAGTGCTTGGAACGGGCGACCGCAAATATGAAGATTTGTTCCGGGCGCTGGCGGCGGCGTATCCGGGGCGCGTGGGCGTGAAGATCGCGTACGACAACACGCTGGCGCATAAAGTGGAAGCAGGGGCCGATATGTTCCTGATGCCTTCGCGCTACGAGCCTTCGGGGTTGAACCAGATGTACAGCTTGAAGTATGGTACGGTGCCGATTGTGAGAGCCACCGGCGGGTTGGACGACAGCATCGAGCCGTTCGACCTGGAGCACGGAACAGGGACGGGGTTCAAGTTCAAGGAGTATACCGGGGAGGCTCTTTTGTTTGCGGTGCGGCAGGCGCTCCATCACTACATGGACGAGAGAATCTGGAAGCGCATCCAGTTGAACGGGATGGCCAAGGATTTTTCGTGGAAGACGCCTGCGGCGGAGTATGCGAAAGTGTATGAGGCCGCGCGAGCCGCTCGTGGATTGTCCCCACTCGCGCAAAGTTCAAGAACGGCTGCTTCGGGTTCGGGGGAAACGGGCCGCGGGGCAGGGCAGGAAACTCAGGCTGCGGGGCAAGCCGCAGGAAACCAAAAGCCTGCTGGAACATCTAATTAAATCGAATAAGGAGAGCGAGGCGGCCGTAGGATTGGTAAGCCGCTGAGGACAAAGAACATGGCAGACAATTCAATTCAGTCAGCAACGGATGGAAATTTTGAAGCCGAGGTTTTGACGGCCAGCAATTCGCAGCCGGTGATGGTGGATTTCTGGGCAGAGTGGTGCCGTCCGTGTCATATGCTCGCGCCGACGGTGGCCGAGATTGCGCACGACTACGCGGGAAAGCTTAAAGTGATGAAGCTGAACGTGGATGAAGCGATGAATTCCGCGGGAAAATATCGCGTGCAGGGAATACCCACGTTGCTGCTGTTCAAGAACGGGCAAGTCGTCGAGCAGATTGTGGGAGCGGTGCCGAAGGAACAGATCACCAAGGCGCTGGAACGGCACATCGCGTAAATTGGAGAGCGTTTGTGGGGCGTCGCGATTGGATCGGGGCGCCCCGATTATTTTGGCATCGATCGTTTCGCCTACCACCGCGGGGAAAACTCCTGACATAATCTTCGCGCAAGCTACAAGTTGATTGTAGCGCGGAGGAAGAGTGAGTCAGTTGACAGGCTTACTGGAGAAAGAGCGGGATGCGTATTCTCCAGCAGGTGCTCCGCCCAAACCTAACCCCCGATTTTTCTTCTGGTGCCTGGTCCTGGTTTTAGGAATGTTGAATGCGTGGGCGCGGCGCAATGACGTGACGCCCGACAGCATCTCGTACATCGAAATCGGCTGGACAGCGGCTCGCGGAAGTTTGCACCAGCTTGTCAACGCCTACTGGAGTCCGCTCTATCCACTACTGCTAAGTCTCGTTTTTCGCTTCTTGCATCCAGAGTTGCAGTGGGATTTTACGGCGGCGCACTTCTTGAATTTCCTGGTTTATGTCGCAAGCTTCGCTTCCTTCGGGTTTTTTCAGAGTGAACTGAATTTGCAAAGGGAGGCTGTGGGAGAACTAGCCGGGAAATATCTGCCGGTACCCGCCCGCACCCTGTGGATCTGGGGAAACGTCTTTTTCCTTTGGGCCAGCTACTATTGGTTGGGCCTGGTGTGGGTAACCCCGGACCTCTGCGTTGCCGTCATCGTGTATCTTGCCACTGCGCTGCTGCTTCGCATTCGGGGCGGACGAGGCAACTTGCTGGTATTTGCGGGACTAGGGGCGCTGCTCGGACTCGGATATTTAGCGAAGGCCGCGATGTTTCCATTGGCATTCGTTTTTCTTTTCAGCGCTTTCTGTCTGAGCCGAATCGCGAGCGCATCTTTCCTTGCTGCCACGCTCCGGACTCTGGCGGCAGTGGCAGTATTTGCGGGAATGGCCCTGCCGTTTATTCTGGCGCTTTCGGCGGCGAAAGGACGGCCGACGTTTGGCGATTCCGGTCGCATCAACTACGCCGAATTCGTCAATCGCGCGACGAGATCCGTCCATTGGCAGGGGGAGCCTGCCGGAACCGGCACGCCGCTTCATCCGAGCCGGAAGATTTTTTCGGACCCGGACGTCTTTGAGTTTTCCACGCCGGTGCAGGGTTCATATCCGCCATGGTATGACCCCTCATATTGGTACGACGGTGCGCGGCCGCATTTTTCGGTGAGGAATCAGGCCTGGGCGCTCTTCCGCGCGTCGAACATGTATTTGAAAATATTTTCTAAGAGCGGCGCCCTTTGGGCCGTGCTAGTGGCCATTTTGGTCGTGAGGAGAAAGCTGCTTGGATGGGAGAGAATTTCTTCTGGAGCGCGGCTGGTGTTTTTGCCTTCGCTCGCGGCGCTGGCGATGTATTCGCTGGTGCTGGTCGAATTCCGGTACGTCGCTCCGTTCGCGCTGATGCTGTTAATGTGGATGTTGTCGAGAATGAAGATCGCGACCGGGGCGGGGCCGCTCTTGGTGAGGCGCTTTCATCTCGTCGTTATATTGGCGCCGGCGATTGCGATTGGGTGGGCCGCTGGTCGCGATATTTATGATGTAGCGCGTAACAAGCCGTATGAGCCGTGGATCGTTGCGCAACGGCTCCACGAAATGGGAATCTCAGCAGGAACTGACGTCGGATACATTGGGACCGGCTTGGATGCTTACTGGGCGCATCTTGCGGGTGTGCGAATCATTGTGGAGATTCCAGATGAACAGCAATCGCGGTTCATCGGCGCAAACGCGGCACGAAGGCAACAGGTTCTCGCACTGTTTTCGTCCGCGGGAGCCAAAGCCGTCATTACGAAAAACGCTGACGCTGCCAATTCTGCAGACGGCTGGCGTCCCATTCCGGGAACGCATCATGTTATCTGGCAGCAGCAATGGCATATTGCGGCGCCGGAAAAGAATGAAGACTGAGGCGGGGGCGACGACAAAGCCATGACGACACGTCAATTTGGTACCAAAGTGCGTTGTCCCTGGGCGGCCAATGAGCTGAACATCCCCTACCACGATGAGGAATGGGGCGTGCCTGTGCATGACGAGCACACTTGGTTTGAGTTCTTGATACTGGAAGGCGCACAGGCGGGATTGAGTTGGGACACGATTTTGCGGAAACGCGCGCGGTATCGTGAAGTGTTTGATGGTTTCGATCCAGCGAAAGTGGCTCTTTATGACAAGAAAAAAATCCGCGAACTGCTGCGCGACGCCGGAATCATTCGCAACCGGCTGAAAATCGATAGCGCAATCAGCAACGCTCGTGCATTTCTCGAAGTTCAAAAAGAATTTGGCACGTTCGACGCGTACATCTGGCGCTTCGTTGGCGGCCGGCCTAAACAAAACGCCCGAAAGTCGCGCAAGAGTGTCCCGGCGCGAACCGCCGAGTCCGACGCCCTCAGCAAAGATCTTCAGAAACGCGGCTTCCGCTTTGTGGGCTCAACAATCTGTTACGCGCTGATGCAAGGCACCGGCATGGTGAACGATCATCTGGTGAGTTGTTTCCGCTATCGAGTTTTGTCGAAATAAAGGTAAACGCAGGGCTAGCTTGCGTTGGGGGCGGGGCGAGCTTACGATAAGAACCTGCAGTTCCTTGATGTTTTCCAAAGCAGTCTTGGCAAAGTGAGCGATACGCCGTTGGGGTGTGGTCGAGGAGAAGCTCTGGATGAAATCCGTGGTGGTGGTGGGGGCGCAGTGGGGCGACGAGGGCAAAGGCAAAGTCGTCGACTATCTTTCAGGGTCCTTTGACTACATTGCGCGCGTCGCGGGCGGCCACAATGCGGGGCATACGGTCATCATCGGAAAAGACCGTTATGTTCTACAGTTGATCCCTTGCGGAATTCTGCGGCCGAAGCAGCATGCAGTGATTGGCACGGGAACGGTGGTGGATCCGGCGGCGCTGGTGGCGGAAATTGCTACGCTCAGCAAGGCCGGGATCGATGTGAAGGGGCGCCTGCACGTCAGCAATCGCGCGCACCTGATTTTTCCATATCACCGGGAGCTGGATAAAGCAGCGGAAGGCGCGCGCGGCGCGAACAAAATTGGCACTACGTCCCGCGGCATCGGCCCGGCGTACGAAGACAAGATGGCGCGGCGCGGACTGCGCATGTGCGACCTGCTGGACCCGGAGTTGTTTCGAAAGAAAGCCGCGCATGTGGTTGCGGAGAAGAACCGGCTGGCGAAAGGCGCGTACGGCGCGGACATCGATTTTTCGCATGAAGTGGAAGAGACGCTGAAGCTGGGCGAGAACATTCGCGGTTATATTTGCGATACGGCGGAATTGTTGAATCGCGCGCTGGACGAAGGGAAGTCCGTGCTGTTCGAAGGTGCCCAGGGGACCATGCTGGACATCGACCATGGAACGTATCCCTATGTCACTTCCTCGAGCGCGACCTCCGGCGGCGCCGCGACAGGCGTGGGCGTGCCGCCAACGAAAATCAAAAACGTTCTGGGAATTTCCAAAGCGTACACCACCCGAGTTGGCGGCGGACCGTTTCCGACGGAGATGCCAGACCTCGAAGCCAAAGAAGTGCGCGAACGCGGAAAAGAATTTGGCGCGGTAACGGGGCGGCCGCGGCGCTGCGGCTGGCTGGACCTGCAGGTGCTGCGCTACGCAAAAATGATCAACGGGATCGATTCGCTGGTGATTACCAAGCTCGACGTTTTTGATACGCAGCGCGAAATTCAAGTGTGTGTGGGATACAAATACAAGGGCAAGCTCCTGAAAGAAATGCCCGCGCTGGCGGAAGAGTACGAGCAGGTCACGCCGGAATATAAAACTCTGCCCGGGTGGAATGAAAAAACCTATGGCGTAAAAGAAGGCGCTAAGCTTCCGAAAGCAGCGATCGACTATCTGCGGTTTATTTCCGATTTCTTGCAGGTGGAGATTGGAATGATTTCAACGGGACCCGAGAGGGATGCCACGATTGTACCGGCGGGCACTTTGCTCGCCCGTTGGTTATAGCCAGCTCCGCCAGATCCACACCATGCTCACCTACGAGCAAGCCCGGAACAAAGTCATCGAAGAAGTTGGGAAGAGGAAGGAACCGCGCGCGACCGCTGCTGTATGCGTGTGGGATGCGCTGGGATTGGTGCTGGCGCAGGAGGTGAAGACGGATCGTGAGTATCCGCCATTCAACCGCTCGACGCGGGATGGATACGCGGTTCGTTCGAAGGAGGCGGTGCCGGGCGCGCAACTGAAGTGCGTGGGAGAAATTAAGGCTGGCGACACGGTAACGGACTCACTGACTTCCGGAACTTGCCTGCAAATCATGACCGGCGCCGCTGTTCCAGCAGCTGCCGATGCGGTGGTGATGATCGAACACACCAGCCGTGACGGCGACGTCGTGCGATTTGAACGAGCGGCACAGCAAGGTCAGAACATCGTGCCGAGAGGAAGCGAAGCGGCCGCCGCGCAATCCATTTTAGCGCCGGGGATGCGGCTCGGATACGCGGAACTAGCTCTGGCGGCGCAGGTCGGCGCCGTTCAATTGCAGTGTGCGCGGCGTCCGCGCGTGGCCATACTTTCCACCGGGGACGAAATTGTCTTGATCGATGAAAGGCCAGGCCCGTTTCAGATTCGAAACAGCAACAGCGTTTCGCTTTCCGCGCAGGTGCGTATTGCGGGTGGCGAACCGGTTGTATTGGGGAATGCGGCGGACCGCATTGAAGATTTGGGTGAGAAAATCGAGCGCGGATTGAAGGAAGATGCGTTGGTGCTGTCCGGCGGTGTCTCGATGGGGAAGTACGATCTCGTTGAGAGTGTGCTCAAAGCCATGGGGGCAGAATTCTTTTTCGATGCAGTGGCGATCCGCCCGGGCAAGCCTGCGGTGTTCGGGCTGTGTCAGGGCAGGCCGGTGTTCGGTTTGCCGGGTAATCCCGTGTCCACGATGGTGACATTTGAGTTGTTTGTGGCGCCAGCGATTGATTTGTTGAGCGGTGCGGAGGCACGCGCCTTGCCGCTGGTTGAGGCGCGACTGTCGGAGGCAATGAAGGAAAAGCCCGGGCTGGCACATTTTCTACCCGCCCGCGTGGATTGGTACGGAACAGTGCCGGAAGTGAAGGCGCTAAAGTGGCAAGGCTCGGGTGATATTGCGACTCTGGCCAAAGCGAATTGCTTCCTTGTTGTACCAGCCGACCGAGAAAACATTGAGGTCGGCGAGAGTGTTTCGATTCTGCTGAGAAAGGATGTAGTTTAGCCGCGCCAGCATGACAAAGCTGTCCCATTACGGAGAGAAAGGAGAAGTCCGAATGGTGGACGTGTCCGCGAAGGCGGTGACGACACGGACGGCGGCGGCGCAGGGTTTTGTGAAGATGAAACCACGGGTCGTAAGCGCCGTCCGGCGCCTGAAAAACCCGAAAGGGAATCCCCTGGAAGTGGCGCGAATCGCCGGAATCGCCGCAGCCAAGAAGACCGCGGAGTGGATACCTCTTTGTCACCCACTCCCGTTGACGCACATTGATGTGACCGCGCGCCTGTGCCAAAATGGCGTGGAAGTGCGATCCACAGTGACGACGACCGCCCAGACGGGCGTGGAAATGGAAGCCTTGGTCGCCGTTACCGCTGCGGCCCTCACAGTCTACGACATGTGCAAAGCCCTCGATAAAGGGATGAAAATCACGGACATCGTTCTCACCGAGAAGACCGGCGGGAAGAGCGGGGACTTTCATCGGCGGAAAGCTCCGCAGAGGCGCGCGCGATGAGCACCTCGGGGCACAAGACGGTAAAGCTGCTCCTGGCGGATGATAACCCGCTGGTGCGCGACCTGATTATCAAAGGGCTGGAACCTTACTGCGAAGTGGAATCCTCCACGGACGGCGCGGACGCGCTTCTGAAAGTTGTCGATGCGCCACCCGATGTGATCCTGTGCGACTACAAAATGCCAGGTCTGGATGGCAGGCAGCTATTCGAAAAACTGCGCGCCCGCGAGTCCACCCGCCACATCCCGTTTTTGTTCATGGCCAGCCGGCCAGACATTGAAGAGCGCCTCAGGCCGCTGGTGGATGGCGTCGAGGATTTCATCACCAAGCCATTTTTGATCAAGGATTTGGTGCGCATCACAAAAAAAGTTGTCGACCGACTACATCTCGAAAAGCTGCAGAAGAAGGCCTCGCGGCCCGGCGTCATTCAGGGGCGGCTCGAAGAGATGAGCATGATCGACCTGATGCAGTCGCTGGAGATGGGGCAGAAATCATGCCGGTTAATCGTGCAACACGACGGCGCGCAAGGCGAATTGTATTTTGCGAGCGGACAATGCCGCGACGCGAAGATCGGAAAAGTCGAAGGCGACGACGCGGTTTACAAAGTCGTTCTGTGGACGGCAGGAGAGTTCGAGATTGATTTCAACGCCGCGAATGCTTCGACTAAGACCACTACGACGCGCAACACTACTGGATTGTTAATGGAAGCGATGCGGCTCATGGATGAGTCCAATCGCGACACGGTTCCCACGCCATGAATCCCTCAAAGAATTCTTTCTGATGCGCGTAGCGGTCCTTACTATCAGCGATTCCGTGACCAAAGGCGAGCGCGAGGACTTGTCCGGTCCTGCCGTTGTGGCGTTCTGCCGCGGGTTGGGCTGGGAAATCACTTCGGCGCTGCATGTCTCGGACGATCCCGCAAGTATCAGGGAACAGTTGCGCGCCGTGGCGGATTCCGGCCGCGTGGATGTTCTCTTGACCACGGGCGGAACGGGGATCGGGCCGCGGGACAACACGCCGGAAGCGACTCAAGCCGTGGCTGATTTGATTGTGCCTGGACTCCCTGAAGAAATGCGGCGCAAGGGCCTGGAGAAGACGCCGACAGCCATACTTTCGCGCGGCACGGCTGCCGTGCGAACGAAGACCCTCATCGTCAACTTGCCAGGAAGTCCTAAAGGGGCAGTCGAGTCGCTCGAAGCAGTCGCGCACCTGCTGCCCCACGCGGTAAAAGTGCTCCACGGCGCGCGGCACGATTAGTCAGCACGATCGACGCGATCGCCTTCCGTTGCTAATCCACATTAGGGCTTCGAAACGGAATGAGCGCACGCAGCCGAGGTTCTCGGAAGAACAGCCCTCCCCAGACAAAAATGCCGACAATCACGGCGCCAACGAATGAAGGATCGCTAACCCGCAAATGGGTGACGGTGGCGCCTCCGAGATAACCGGTCAGGAGGATAGCGCCGAGGACGGAAGTGCGGGGGATCAGATAGAGAGCGGTGCAAGTGACTTCAATAATCCCGATGGGGGTGATGAGGCCAGCAGGGAAGCCGAACTGCTGCGTAAAACCCTGCACGACAGCAGCGGGTTTCAGGAACTTGGCTGTGGCGCTGAATAACAAAAACAAGACCGGTATGGCGCTGACGATGTAACTGACCCACAACATTTTCTTCGACGTTGGGGCAGTCTGCGAAACCGTTGGCATGGATCGATCCTCCGAGTTTTCTGAAATCTGGAATCAAAGAATGGTAGATCGTATGCTTTGATGCAGGGAAAGTACAGTCGTCACGGCAAACTGCTTCTAGCCGCCGGCAATGGCCCGACAATAAGAAGAGGCTCGGCCCCCGATGCAACCTTCTCTGGTAGAGGGGTATCCGGCGGCTCAAGGGAATAAACGGGCACGACCTGGATGGTTTCCGGATCGTGTGTGTGAACGTCGATTACGGAGCCACACTAAACACCAAACTGCCGCAGGTGATGATCCAGATGCTTGTACATCAACGTCGCCCACTCTTCCGGCGTTAGCCGCCCAAAGAAGCTGTGCGGATGCGTGGTACATCCCTTAGGCCCGGCCGCGGCGAACCTGTCGATCAATCCGCGCAACCGCTCCCGTTCCGTTCTCAGATCTCGCTCATCCTGCACCATAAGATCCTTCGCCGTCGGCGAATTCCGGCGCATCGGTTCGTCGTTCCTGAACACCATCGGCTTCACGATCCGCCCCATGATCCGCCCCAGAAACATCCGTGGCGGAATCCTGTCCCCTACCGCCCACTCTACCGACGCGGAGCAATGCGCCACCGCTTGCGCCGCATTCATCTTGCCCCAAAGCCTCTCGCTATCCGGCCTCAGCTGCGCCATCCGTTCCTTCACTTCTTCCACCCTGCCCGCTTCAAAGAGATTTTTCATGCGGAAAGACCTCCTACACGCTCAACATTTCGCAGCCAAATCGATCTGAGCGCCCCTCCCGTGAAGGTACTGTGTCCCGCCATCATCGTCTCCACTCTTATGGTGACAGTCAGTCAGTGGCTGCACTCCTGACCGGCAGGCGGTTACCCGCCGGCGATAGCTCCAATAATGAGCAGGGGCTCCTTCCCTGATGCGACCGCGTCCGGCAGAGGCGTATCGGGCGGCTCGAGAGAATAATCTTCCTCGCAGGCAAAGAAGCGCAGGAACGGGCGGCGTTCCTGAGTCACATGATCGCGGATCGTGCCCTTCAACATCGGATACTGCGCTTCGAGCGCGTCGAGCACGGACCGCTGCGTAACCGGACCCACAATCTCCAGTTGCACCTCGGAACTCACGTGCGCCAGCGTCCGCAGGTGACCCGGAAGAACGACGCGGATCATACAAGTGTTTGAACTTCAACGGAAAGCACCGCGGGAAGATGTTTCGCAATCGGAGCCCAGTTGTCACCGGCGTCGGCCGATGCATATAACTGCCCACCAGTAGTGCCGAAATAAACGCCGCATTTGTCGAGTGAATCGACCGACATCGCATCGCGCAATACGTTCACATAGCAATCGCGTTCCGGCAGGCCTTTGGCAAGCTCCTCCCACTCGTTACCGCCAGTTTTGCTGCGGTACACGCGCAGCTTGCCATCGAGAGGGAAGTGCTCGCCATCGCTCTTGATCGGGACAACATAAATGGTTTCCGGTTCGTGCGCGTGAACGTCGATGACGAAGCCGAAGTCCGTCGGCAAGTTGCCGCTGACTTCCGTCCAGGAATCGCCGGAGTTGTCGCTGCGCATCACATCCCAATGCTTTTGCATGAAGAGCACACCCGGGCGCGAAGGATTCATGGCCACGTGATGAACGCAGTGGCCCACTTCCGCAGTGGGATTGGGGATGTACTGCGAATAGAGCCCTTTGTTAATCGGGCGCCAGGTCTTGCCTCCGTCGTCGGTGCGAAATGCGCCCGCGGCAGAAATAGCGATGTAAATCCGCAGCGGATCGCCGGGATCCAGAATCACGGTATGCAGGCACATTCCGCCGGCTCCCGGCTGCCAGCCTGCCCCAGACTCATGGCCTCGCAGTCCAGAGAGTTCTTGCCAGTTCTGCCCGCCATCGGTCGACCGGAACAACCCGGCGTCTTCCACTCCGGCATAGACCGTCTCCGCATCCGTTGGCGACGGCTCGAGGTGCCAGACTCGCTTGAACTCCCAAGGATGCTGCGTGCCGTCGTACCACATATGAGTGGTGAGAGGTTTCCCAGAATCCGCAGAGACGTCGTACACGAACTTGTTGCTCTCGCCTTTGGGCATTCCCCCGGGCCCCTTCTCTTCGCCCGGCGGCGTCCCTGGTTGTATCCAAGTCTTGCCGCCGTCGTCGGAACGTTGAATGATCTGCCCAAACCAGCCGCTGCATTGCGACGCAAAGATGCGGTTCGGGTCGATCGCGGAGCCCTTAAGGTGGTACATCTCCCAGCCGGCGAAATGGGGACCACTAATGTCCCACTTTTGACGTTTTCCGTCGGAAGTCAAAATGAATGCGCCCTTGCGTGTTCCCACCAACACTCGTACTCGGCTCATCGGTCACTCCTTCTTATAAGTAGTGGGCGCTGCAGGAGCGCACTTTATTTCGATACTGCAAACTGCTCGCTCGTTCGCCTTACGATTTGATTGGCACCCAAACTTCCATGCCACCCATTCCGGTGCGCGGATCAAATTCCTCGGAGTAGCGCTCGAAAAAGCTCGGCGCCTCGGCGGTTTCGCTGGCGACCTCCAGGCCGGATCCCGGGAGCCACTTGTCGATCGCATCGAGCGTTTGGTACATCATCGAAACATGTTCGCGGTGAGAAAAAACGGCATACTTCTGTGCCGGGATGTTGGCGACGCTGAAATCGTCGGGCACATCTTGAGAGCTGGAGACCTCGACCCCCGTCAGGTAGTCCATACCGTCGGGGCTGAGCGCATTGAAGCACAACCCATAAGCTACATGGCCTACCTGTCCGGGGATGTTGCCGATGTGAGGAGCAAAGCGCTGCCATAGCTCAGGGATGTTCTTCATGGTTTCCGGAGTATAGTGCTCGCGCAGTCCAGCGATTCGCAACGCCTTGCCGTTCTCAATCCGCGGCGCTTCCAGTTGCGTCGCAGGTGATTTCTTCATTGTGGCTTGGTTCATTTCCTTCTCCCATTTCAATTCGTGGCAGAATGGATTCGAAAGCGGCCGGACGATCACTCCGACCGCAGCGCCTCGATGACGTTGATGCGCGCGGCGCGTGCGGCAGGCCATGCCGACGCGGCTACCGCCGCTGCGAGCAGTACAAGGACCGAGCCAACCACGGGCAAGGCACTCGGCATGCGCACGTCCTGGAAGTAGCCGCTGGCCAAGCGCGCCAGCGCGTACCCGCACAACGCGCCCGCGACGACTCCCGCCAAGGCCATTAAGGCGCCTTCGGCGATGACGCCCTTTAGGAGATCCCGAGGCTGGGACCCAATGGCCAGCCGGATGCCGAACTCCCGCGTGCGCGCGCTGACTGAGAAGGCGAGAACGCCAGCGACGCCCACCAAGGCAATGGCCAGCGCCACGGCCGCAAAGACTCCGAACACCACGGTATTGAGACGATCCGGAGTGAGAACTTCGGCGCGCACGTCTTCGAGCGTGGCGGCGCGTTCCACGGGTTGCTCCACGGACATGCCGCGTATGATCTGCGTGACCGGCGTGACGAGGGAATAAGGATTTGCGCCGGTGTGGACGAAGAGGCGGCCGCCAAACATGGGACCCTCTTCAATGGAATTGTAGACCGTCAGGATAGGGCCGGGGACGATGTGTTCGTCATCAACATCCGCAGTGACTCCAATGATGCGGTGAGGCGCGACGCTAATGGGGATGAATTTCATCACCGGATCCGTCCAGTAGACATGCCTATTAATGGGGTCTTGGTTGGGAAACATTTTTTGCGCCAGAGTTTGACTGACGATAACCACCGGCTCTTTGCCTTTTTCGCCATCCAGCGCATTGAAATCGCGGCCGGCCATAATGGGAACGCCCAGCGCGGCAAAAAAACCAGGAGAGATGGTCCGCAATTGGGCGCGAGGATCTTCTTCGCCTGGCGCTCGGACATGGCCATCCCCAGAGAATTGTAACCCCGGTCCAAAGCTGCCGGCGTCGCGCCAGGGAACGACAAGGCCAAAAGCGGTTTTGGTCACACCAGGCAGCGCCTCAATGCGGCGGATCGATTCCTTGTAGAATTCGACGACTTGTTCAGGAGTTTTGCCGTAGGAAACGGCGGGAACATTGATTGCCAGCACGTGGCGTGTGTCGAGTCCGGTCTGTGCCGCCTGGATCGAAAGAAGCGTCTTAAGCAGCATGCTGGCGCCGGCAAGCAGTATGAAGGAGGCCGCGATTTGCGTGACGGCGAAGATGCGCAGGCGGCGATTCGTCCCGCCGGTGATGCGCACGCTGCCGCTGGCGAGATTGGATCCCTGGGAGGCGTTCGCGGACGGCAAGCGCGGGACGAAGGCCAGGAGAACCGCGGAGATGACCGCCAGGCCCGCTCCAACCCAAAGCATGCTGAAATCCACCGTCAAATCCAGCGCGCGGACGGAGAAACGCGAGGCGTAGCGGGCCAGCACGGCAAGGAGCGGCCGCGCACTGATTATGCCGAGAGTGGCGCCCGCGACGCAAAGAATAAGACTCTCCGCCAGCAAAGTGCGGCGCAGCGCGCCCGCGCTCGCACCCAGAGCCGCGCGGATAGCGAGCTCGCCCTCACGGCGGACGCTGCGCGCGAGGATAAGATTAGCGACGTTCGAGCAAGCAATGATAAACACCAGCCCGGAGGCGGCAAGAAGGACCAACAGAACGGTTCGAGCGTCGGAAGTGATTTGCTCGCGAAGGAGTTTGGCGTCGATCTGGAAATGTGCTTGGGGCGAATAAGCGTCGGCATGATCCTTGATCATTGCCGCGTACACGGTGCGAAGCTCTGCGCGGCTTTGATCAAGAGTAGCCCCGGGAGCGAGCCGGCCGAACAGTTCGGTCATGCGATGCACGCGCCCATTCTGCATCGTCGCCGACAGATGATGAGGGCTGGTGACAATGTTGGCGATGAGTTCCGTATCTGCAGGATAGGGGATGGAGGGTTCGAGGACGCCAATGATGGTGGCAGATCTATCGCCAAAGCCGCCGCCGAGACGAACGGTCTTGCCGATGACGGAAGGATCGCTTTTGTAGATGTTCGACCAGAAACGATAGGTCAGGACCACGACGCCAGCGGCTTTGGGACCGTCATCTTGCGGGCCGATGAGACGTCCGAGAACGGGGCGGAGGCCTACCACGTCAAAATAGTTGCCGTCCACCACGCCAGCGCGAACTTCCCGAGGCTCGCCGAGGCCGATCATCGTGAATCCAACCACGGAGAATTCGCCGAAGGAGCTTAGTGTTTTGACGCCTGCCTGCAGGTCCTGAATTTCCGGCACAGAGAAGGGCACTTCCCCGGGGCCGAGACCAGGCGCACTTTGCTGGATGTAAACGAGGCTTTCCTCGTTGCTATTCACCAGCGGCCGCAGCAGCACGCCGCGCACCAGGCTGAAGATCGCCGCGTTCGCCCCGATACCCAGCGCCAGTGTGAGCATCACGGTGATCGCTAGCCCTTTGCTGCGCGAGAGCGACCGAATGGCGTATTTCAAATCGCTAAGAAAAGTCATGATGGCCTCCCTGATCTGGTTAGGATCATTCCGCAGCGCTTCCGCCGATGGTACCTGATAAAAAATCCTTTCGGCTGAAGTTCTCTTGCAAGTCGAAAGTCAGTCTGCCAATCTTACTTGCGAAATGCAAGTGAAAATGGGTTAGACTGTGGATATGCCGAAAAAGAGAGCAAGCCCCAAGTGGCGCTCGGGATGTCCCCTGAATGCCTCGGTGGAAATCCTTGGCGATCGCTGGTCGCTGCTTATCATTCGCGACATGATGCTCCGCGGATTCCGGAGCTACAAGGAATTCCTGGAATCCTACGAAGGAATCGCGACGAACATCCTGGCCAATCGTCTGCAAAAACTGATCGTTCATGGAATCATCACCACCGAACAAGACCCCTCAGACGGGCGAAAACTGATCTACTCGCTTACCGCCAAAGGAATCGATCTTGCTCCCGTCCTCACCGAAATGGTCCTATGGGCCGCCGCGCACGAAGATACGGAAAATCAAGCACTTGTCCGGGAAATGCAGAAGGACAAGCAGCAGTTTTTAGCAGCGATCCGACATCGCTGGGCCGAACAGACGGCTCGCTCCGCCTGATCAAGCCCGGCGCTAGCCCTTCGCCACGTACTCGGCCAGTCGCTCCAGGGTTTGCGTCCAGCCCACTTCCATACCCGCAAGGTACGGCGCGGCATCAGGGCCTCTCTTAATAACGCGCGCCATCACCGTTTGTTTCGTCTTGCCACCTTGCTCCTCCAAGATCACGGTGGTCAGCAACTCAAAAAGTGGTATGCCTTTTTCGTCCAGCGCCGCGCTGATGTAAGCAATCCGCTCGGGCTCGACGGCCTCCTGGTAAACACCGGTCATCGGATAAACCCTGCCGTCCGGTCCGCGCATGTGAATCAGCATGGCCCCGCCGGGCCGCACGTCCAGTTCGCATCGCGGGGTCGAAAATCCATGTGGCCCCCACCACATGGCCACGCACTTCGGATCGGTCCACGCCTTGAACACCAGTTTTCTTGGTGCATCAAAGATACGAGTGAACAGCAGCTCTTGCTGCTCATTTGCCATGAAGTTTCCGGCGGCCATGCTGTTTCTCCTTTTTCTGCACTTCGCGCAAATAAACATCCAGGCGATCAAGGCTTTCCGTCCAGAACTGCCGGTAGTACCCCACCCATTCAGCGACATCTTTGAGCGGCGCGGCGGTGATCCGGCAGGGCCGCCACTGTGCCTCGCGCCCGCGCGTAATCAGGCCGGCATGTTCCAGCACCTTGAGGTGGCGGGAGACGGCGGGCATGCTCATGGCAAACGGTGCGGCAAGTTCCGTCACCGTGGCCTCGCTGGCAGACAGGCGTGCCAGGATCGCCCGGCGTGTCGGGTCGGAGAGTGCGGAAAACGTGATGCTTAGCGTGTCAGGCATCGATTGTACTAAACACTCCTTTTAAATAACACGATTGTTAAATACAACAGGAGATTCAAACTTGTCAAGCGTTTTTTTTTGCACAAATAGCAGGGCAGTTCAGGAAATCGTCCGCGTCTTGACCGCTTACAAGGGTTGTTCGATCGCTTCAGGAGTGCCGCTGGCGGAGGCACTCGCGAGGGTAGCCGCGCGGGATATTTTGTAATGCAGCCGAATGATGGTGAGGCCGAGGAAGGAGACCGTGTGATCGGTTCGCAGCACGCCTTCATCGTCCACGTAAACATGAAAGAGTTCGTGCAGCGATTTGATATAACGAACGCGCAAGTGACCCTTGCCAGAACCTATCATGCGATAGAAGCCGGAGCGGCCCCAAGCGGAACCGGAAGAG
>Ga0210406_10000219_pt1 | contig 87500 bp, 75 predicted proteins | sample IncBWC30MmetaG_FD_155454 | JGI IMG/M metagenome (GOLD analysis project Ga0210406, IMG submission 155454) | Forest soil microbial communities from Barre Woods Harvard Forest LTER site, Petersham, Massachusetts, United States - Inc-BW-C-30-M | ecosystem: Environmental > Terrestrial > Soil >...
GTCCTTGATTCTTCCCACGTGCAGCGCCAGCAACTGGCCTTTTACGATTTCGGTGATCATCCACGCCAATTTTTCCTGTACCAGCTGGTGCGAAGCGATCGGCTTGTTGGCAAACTGTTTGCGCGTTTTTGCGTATTGCAGCGCCGTGTCGTAGCAGGCCATCGCCGCGCCCAGCGCTCCCCAGCCGATTCCGTAGCGCGCCTGATTCAAACAGCTCAGCGGACCTTTCAAGCCGACCACGCCGGGGAGCAAATTTTCTTCGGGAATTTCGCAATCGCCAAACGATAATCCGCTGGTGACTGAAGCGCGCAACGACCATTTGCCGTGCACGTCCCATGCCTTGAATCCAGGCATCCCTTTCTCCACCAAAAATCCGCGGATTTTTTCGTCTTCGCACTTTGCCCACACCACCGCGATGTCCGCAATCGAGCCGCTGGTAATCCACATTTTCTCGCCGTTCAAAATGTATTTGCTGCCTTTTTTCACCGCGCGGGTCAGCATGCCGCCGGGATTCGAACCGAATTGCGGCTCGGTCAATCCGAAGCAGCCGATCTTTTTTCCCTGTTGCAGCAAAGGCAGCCATTTGTCTTTTTGTGCGTCGCTGCCGAACGCATAAATCGGATACATCACCAGAGCGCTTTGCACGGAAACGAAACTGCGAATGCCGGAATCGCCGCGCTCGAGTTCCTGGGTCATCAACCCGTAAGCCACGCTGGACATTCCAGCGCAGCCGTAGCCTTGCAAGCTGGCGCCGAAAAATCCCAGCTGGCCCAACTGCGGAACCAGATGCATCGGGAAAGTCGCTTCGCGGCTGTGCCTTTCGATGATAGGAATAATTTCGTTTTCGACGAATTCGCGCGCCGTTTGCCGGACGAGTTTTTCCTCGTCGTTGAGTTGCGAATCAAAATCGATAAAATCTACTCCGGCATACTTGGCCATGCTGCACTCCTTGAATTTGGCCTCCCCAAACCTGCGGGACGGCTTCCTGCGAAAATAAAGATCGCGAACTTAAGTCGCAACGTTCGCGGAAAAATCCCGGGCGGGGGCGCTGTTCTCGAGTCTTATCGCCAGAACATCGTACCAAGAATTGAAGGCCGAGCTACAAATGAGGCGAAGGCCCGCCGCTTCTTAAACCGTAACAATTCGTAACGAGACGCTTGGGTGCAGGCCAAAACAGCCGACGGGCGGCCCTGTAAGTATATAAAAATAAGCAGTTTAGCTTCAACAGTGGAGTGGGCAGAGGCGTGCGATTCTAAGCTGCAAAGTGGCCTCTATCGTGGCGGTACAGGGACGTGCGAATGAACTGTAGATCAAATCAATTCCGTAATCAACGAACCCAGCGCGGATTCAGCATGGTGGAGTTGGTAGTAGTGGTGATGATTATCCTGATCGTGGCCGCCATCGCCATCCCAAACGCAATCCGCGCCTGGTACAACATGGAGCTTCGTGCTACCGCTTCGCAAGTTTCCGATCTAATGCAGCGCGCGCGGATCATGGCGGCCAAGAATAACTCGTATTATACCGTTTGCTATCGAACCAACAACGGCGTCCAGCAGGTTTACTTGACCCAAGTAATCCTGACCACGACTACCGCCTGCAGCTACACGCAGGGTTCATCGGTCGAGATCGACCTGGCACGGTTAATTTCAGCGGCTTCGGCGGCGCCTACGGGGAGCAATCCGAGCGCGTATACGCTCTCAACCGATACGACATCCGGAACGCCTTATGACAATGCAACAACGCTGGCATTTTCGCCCAGAGGTCTGCCGTGCAAGTTCGATACCACGGCGCACGCTTGCAGCGCTCCGTCACCCACTTATTTCGTCTATTACTTTCAAGCCAGCTCGTCGAATGGTTGGGCCGCGGTGTTAGTGACCAAGGCGGGGAGATCGAAGGCTTACACATGGAACGGTTCTTCATGGAATTAAAAAAACAACGCACGGCCAAATCGCGCAGGCAGCGCGGAATGACGTTGATCGAGCTGATGATTGCGATGGTGGTGCTGCTGGTCGGCGTGATAGGGAGCCTGGCACTGATCGCCTACGCCATCGGCGGCAACAACCGCAACAAACAACAGAGCAATGCGACAGTAATCGCGCAAATGATGTCGGAGAAAATCTCAAGTCAAAAAGCCACGGTCTCCAATAACTTGACCGTAACGGATTGCACGAACACCAGTTCGACCGTGTTTACAGCTGCTGGCGGCGGTTCACTTACCAGCTCCGGCGATGTGGACATGACGCAGGCGGTAGTGACTGGCTACCAGATGTATTACACCGACTGCGGGACCAACGGACGACAGATGATTTACGACGTGCGATGGACCATTACTCAACCGACGGCCTACACCAAGCTGATCGTGGTTACCGCCAAGATGAAAGGCGCCGGAGCCGATTCGAAGGTCTTTTCCCTTCCGGTCACGATTCGGTCGCTTGTGGGACAGGGGACGTAAGCCAATGAGAAAAAATCACAAAGCCGGTGGACCGCGTCAGGCTGGTTTCAGTTTACTCGAATTGATGCTCGTAATAGCCATTTTGGGCCTGATCATGGGCGCGGTGTTCTCACAACTGAATGTGGCGCAGCAACGCCTCTCTTCGGAGGAAGTCAAGCTGGATGATTTCCAGCAAGCGCGCGACTTTGTGGATCAATTCTTTCGCGACATCAACCAGATCGGCACGCCCAATATGCAGATCATGGACACCACACTGCTCACGGCAAGCTCGGCACAAACCTACACTTACACCAACGCTTTCTTCAATGACAATCGGTTTGCCGTTGGCTTGCTCAAGATCACGCCGACCGAAATCTGGTTTGAGGGCTCGATGAGCGGAGACGGCACTGTGCAAACGGTGATTTACAAGATCAACGGAAATGGAAACTGCCAGCTTTGCATGCAGCGCAGCCAGGCGAGCAAGGTCAGCGGCGATCCCCTGACCACAATGCCGAATAACTACAACTGGGGTACCGAAGTAAACGACGTAGTTACCAACAATACGGTGAACATCTTCCGGTTTTTCCAGTACGACGGCACGGAAGTCCTGTTCGACGGCACCAGCTGTCCAACGACGGGCTGTGACTACACCACCAACGCTGGCGCACTGATCCTGGCGAACGTGAAAACAGTCCAGATCAATCTTACGATCCGGAACCCTACCGTCCTGGACCGGAAGACCAGCTTGCCAATTGAAACCAGTTTCGAAGGCGAAGTCTCGTTGAATAACTGTTCGATGGCTGCTACGAGCCAGAACATGAGTTGCCAATAGGGAGCTGCAATGAAAAATAACGGATGGCAGAAAAAAGCGAAGGCAAGGCACGAACGCGGAATCGCGCTGGTTGCGGTGATGCTGGCCCTGCTGTTGATCACGGCGATGGCCGCGGGCATCATCATTCTGACCAACACCGAGACAAATACCAGCTCGAACTTTCGAGACGAGCAACGTGCGTTCTTTTCCGCAAAAGCCGGCATTGAAGAAGCTCGCGACCGCCTGCGCAAGAATTTGAGCAACAGCCTCACCCGGCCAACGGGACTGCCCGGGAGCGGCAGCAGCAGCGTTCTTTACCTTACCAATCCGCTAAACAGCGGCGATACGGTGCAACCGTGGTGCGGCAGCGGATCCGGTAGCTGCTCGGGTGTGTACGCGGACGACGAGCTTTGCAATGAAACACTGAGCGGCAGTGCGGGCTGCACCCTGGATACAAATACCAACAAGACGTATCCAAGCGGTAGCTACTATACGAAAACCACCGCGGACACCACCATCTATGCGCCATCGACGGGCGCTGTGCTGGATTGGAAGTGGGCGCGCGTGACCTTGAAGCAAAACAACGCGTTCGGCGTAGGCTACTACGTGAACGGCAGCAGCTCCAATACCTCGCAAGTATATTGGAACGGAAACAGCGAGTGCGTTTCCGGATCCACGTGCACCCTGCCAGTGTACATAATCACTTCCCTGGCGGTGACACCGAGTGGTTCACGGCGCATGGTTCAGATGGAGGTCGCTGAGGATCAACTGAACTTTACGGCCCCCGCCGCCCTGACCCTTGATGGCACTAGCGATCAGTTCTCCGGCGGCAACGCAAGCGGCTGGGCGGTGGTCGGTACAGACACGGCTGTGGCAGGCTGCGGCGGAGGCGGCACGGGTGCCGCAGTGCCCGCCGTTGGCGTGTCGGACGGAGCGCCCGCGACCGGTAATGGCAAAGGCGCGAATGCGGCAAGCGGCGATATCGCCAACGTGATTAATGGCTACGGAACGGGCTCCGGAATCCCAAACAAGAACATCGGCAGCTATGTTGGTCTCGGCGGTGCGCCTGACGTTGAGAACGTCTCGTCAACCTATGTTTCAAACAAGCTGGACACTGTCTCTGACATTCAGTCCTTGGTTTCCACACTCAAGAACGATATCACCCAGCCAGTGGTCGCCGGCGGGACCAAAGTCAGCGGCAGCGGATACCTCTTCAATAGCGGCCCAATTAGTCCATCCACTATTCCCAATCCACAGATCGTTTATGCCAACGGCGACCTGACCCTCAGCGGAAGCAGCACGGGCTACGGGATTTTGGTGGTCACCGGCACGCTTACGATGAAGGGCAATGTCAACTGGAACGGCATCATCCTGGTCGTGGGTACCGGCAATCTGCAAACCGACGGCACAAACCAATACAACGGCGCCGTCGTGGTTGCGAATACCTCGAGCGGCTCAATTAGCGCTCCTACGTTTGGCGTGAATGGTGGCGGCAACGGCAACGTCAGCTACAGCAGCGCCTGCATTGCGCAAGCCACCCAGCTCAGCACGTTCCATTCCGTGTCATTCCGCGAATTGATGAACTAATCTCTCGCCGTCGAAGATCACGGCACATTGCATTTGAAATTTCTCCTGAAGACCCCGTGTCCTGCGACAGGAACCGAGCAACCTGCCGCAGGACACGATTTCTTTCATGCGCGCATGGCAACCGCGTAAACCAGAACTTGCAGGCCCATCTTCCGCTATTGCGAGGAGAAAGTTTCGACTCGGGCAGGCGCTTCTGTCGATGAGAATTGGTAAAACCGTGCAGGTGTAGAGCCCTAGAATGATTTGCGAGGGAACTGCAGGGATCGAGCGCGATACCCAGTGCAACCTTGATTCTGAAGAGTGAGTCTCGTGAAGATTTTCGAACTGAGAGGCGACTCGATCCGGCCTTCACGAGGTTTTACAGCACCGTAACTCTACAGAAACCCGTCCGCACTGGGCTGCGTCGATATTCTGTAGTAAGTTTAATGCACACTGCGGACCAAGGTTGTCTACTTTTAACTTATTGATATGAAACGGTTTATATCGCTATTAAGTATATGCGCTTTGCGCAAGAGCCGGAGATGGGTGAAAATGTAACGGTTTCAGCGGTTGCGTTCCGGTACGATGCCGCTCATTCGATTTCGACCGATAATCCAGGCATGCTGATCTCGAATCGGGTCTCGCAGTACCACAGCGAAAGGAATCAACCGAAGATTGTGACGCCAACCTCAAGCAAGGTTTCCAGCAACTCCAGCGCAACAATTCGGCCAGACATCTTGATCTTTGACGTGGATGGCGTGCTGGTGGACGTGCGCGAAACTTACTGGCGCTCGGCCGTCGAGACCATTCGCCGGCTTACCGGAAAGCGCGTGACCCACGCCGAATTGCATCACTGGAAGGGCCAGCCGGGAAATAACGACGATTGGCAAATGGTGGCCAATTGGGCCACGGCACTCGGACGGCCAACAAGCTACGCGGAGGCGCGCGATGCCTTCGGCGAATTTTACTGGGGCACGGACTTGAAAGCGGGCAATGTCAGCCGGGAAAAAATCATTGTGACGCCGGCGCAAATCGCTCGGTGGGCGGCGCGGTTCGAATTGAATCTTTTCACCGGACGCAACCGGCGGGAATTCGAATACACGTTTCTGAAGTGGCCCGGCACCAGGCATTTTAAAACCGTGATCACCATGGACGATGTGGCAAAAATGAAACCGCATCCGGAAGGCCTGTATGCGATTCTGGGCAAGCGCGATCCGGCCACGGCGCTGTACCTGGGCGATAACATCGACGACGCACTGGCTGCACGCGACGCGGGAGTTCCCTTCGCGGCGATTCTTTCAAAGCGCGAACATCATTATCGCAAGCGCGCCGCGATGTTTCGGGGGCTTGGCGCGATTGCGCTGCTGCCGCGGGCTACGGCGTTGAATGCGCTGTTGAAATCGAAGAGAGATTCCCGGCTGCGCTCGATGTGAGCTTCATTGACAAGCACAGAGTTTGCGGGAGAAAATTAAGGACTGCCGCAATTGCCTCACTTGTGCCCAAGTGGCGGAACTGGCAGACGCGCTAGCTTCAGGAGCTAGTGGCCGCAAGGTCGTGGAGGTTCGAGTCCTCTCTTGGGCACCATTCATTCCTCAGCACTTATCTACTTTCCGGCGTTGGTAGTTTCGGTCGCTGAATCAGCAACTCGGCTCAAACTCGGCTATAACAGAACAGAATCCCGTTTCGCGATAGCCGCCCGCTTCGCTTCTTCAACCAGGACGCGATAGCCTCGGAACGTCTCGCTGTCTTTGTGGCCCGTGAGTTCCATTGCGGTCTGCTCGTCCACTCCGGCCGTCATCAGGTTCACTGCTTGAGACCTGCGGTTGCCGTGAAAGAGATGCTTTCCTAGACCGGCCGCTCTAAGCGCGTTCAACCACGCGCGACGGAAATCCTTAATCGGCTCGCCGTTTGCCCGGACGAAGACAAGCCCCCCAGGAGTCCGGTTCATCTCCTGAAACGTCTTGAGAGCTTGTTGACCGAGCGGGACTACCCGATCCTCACCGTTCTTCGTGTCAAGGAACGTCAACGAGCCGCGTTCAAGGTCCACTCGATCCCAGGTCAGCTTGAGGAGTTCGCTCCTACGGGCGCCGGTATCGTAGCTCACAATCTGCAACGGCCGGAGTTCTTCCGGGAGATGTTTCACGAGCGTCGCGTGCTGCTCCAACGTAAGGAAGTCACGACGCGGTTTCGGGTTGGGCAGCATCGGAAAGGACGGAACCAAATTCCGAGGAAACTTTCGCTCTTTGACTTGTAGCGAAAACATCTTGCGCAGCATTCTTAGCGAACCGTTGATGCCAGCGTTTCCAATCCCTTGCTCTTGGCGTTTGCGGATAAATTCCTTCATCGCCTCCGCTGTTATGTTTGACGCCCGGTACTGTTTGAAGAAGTCATCTAAGGTCGGGACAGGACCGATATACCGACTGCCGTCAGCGCGGCGGGTGAGAAGCGATTTGTATTTCCTGATTTCATAGTCAGCATAGAGGTAATCCCGCATCGCCTCGTAGGTGATGCGTTCCGCGCGCACCTGTGTTGGCTGAAGTATTCCTGCGTCTCTTTCGCCGAGGCGCCGACGCAAGAGCCGTTCCGCAACAGCGAGCTTTTCCGATCCCGAGCTTTCCTTGACCTGTTTGCCGCGCACGGTATAACGAATCCAGCAGTGCGGACTTTCGCGAAGCTCGCCGGTTTTCTTGTCCTTGAACTTGGGATGGTAAACTGCGCCTTCGCCGCGTTTCGCACGCTGCTTGGGTTCTGGCTTTGGCTTCGGCATTTCGAGGACATTCGCGAGTGCTTCCATTTTTTCCTCCAATTTCTCTAAGTCAAAGACTTGGGGACGCAGCGGCGGCTCGGCACAAGGCCGGGGGTTAAGCCGCCACTGCGCTCGCCGCTTGCGGGGATGGGCCGGGCGGCGAAACTTTTCAAGCGCAAGAACCTTCAAGAAGGAGGAGCCGTTTTGCTCCGCTTGCAGGCGGCATCGAATTGGTCAGTCACGACTTCGCCGCCAAAACCTTCGCGATTGCCTTCACGACAGGGATGAGGTTGGGATTGGAGACTGTTTGCGTGCGGAGCCGGGCGATTGCGGCTTCGCGGTCGGCTGCGGCGGCGGACAACGCGACGAGGGATTTCCAGATTCTGTCGGCCCAGCACATGGAAATGAACTTCGCCCTCGCGCGGTTTAGGTTCGCGTTGCGCTGTGCCTTGGTGACTTTAGCTTTGGTCATCACCTATCTCCTTCACGGGCGGCGGCCCAGTTATTACCATATAGATAACATACCATAGCGGGATGTTTGTCAGGAAGTAAATAGGAAAATTGCGCGCGACCAAAAATAATTTTCCATTCTATGGGACTTAGCCGATTTGGAGGGCGCTTAACACCGCGCCCCGAGCGTTGCGTTTCGCAGGGGATTCGATTGAGCCTCGTCAGCCGATGTCCTCGCCAGCTTTCGCGCCGGATTCCACTTGTCCGCGATGCGGCGTTTACCAGGAAGTGTGGTGCTGCCCCAAAGGAACGCTGATTATTAACATTCTGAGTCCCCCATCCGTCCTGGTGTGAGAGCACTTTGCGAGGACCTATGAGAACTCCCTACTCTACTCCTGCCGTCATGAGATTCACTATCGGCACCGTTTTCTATTGCAGCCTTTTCGCGGCTGCCGCGTCTTCACAATCCATTGGCTCGGAACCTTCGCCCATGGAAGCCTTCGCCAGCCAGGAGGGCGTCCGCACGACTTGGTCTAGCGCAGTCGCACGATGGGAGCAAAACGGCACACTATTAGTTCTCGTGACGGTAGCACTGGAGGATAAATCACAGCCTACGCGGAAACTCCGAGGTGTCAGGGTCGACCTATCGAGTGAAAACGCAAGAGACCAGGTGTATCTCGACGAGCAGGCAACGGAGCGAACTCGCGCGGCCTTGAAGGAAATCTCCGTTGCCGTGGCACTCACCGGCATGCCCGGCGCTAGCGGATGTACGGGGGCTAAAGATTTCTGGCCAGGGTATAGCTGGGCGTGGAACAAGTATCACGAGCTGAATGTTGAGTTCTGCGGGGATTCAAAAAACAGCGCGCTAGTCCTACACGGCAGGGGCAAGCCCGGGTCCTTTCACTTCCCAGGTAAGAGTCCGACCGTTCTGGCCGAAATCCTCACTACTGCGATTGAAAAATTGAAGCAGCATTGAGACGAGCGGCCAGGACACATTCAAGTTGATTCGCCTATGCGGTCAGTCGCCAAACCGGTAAAGTTCCTTCACCCAAATCGACGGTTACCGCGTTTACCAGGACTCTCCTCGGATTTCCGGATGGAAGCGTCGAGTGTTTTCCCCGGTCAACTTACTTTGTCAAAGCGAAAACGACGTCAATGCTCCAATCCAGGTCAATCGGCTGGCCATTAAGTCGGAACGGCTCGTAGCGCCATTGCCGAACCGCTTCGACGGCGGCTGGGGAAAGGGCAGGGTCGCCCTCCACAATACTGAGAACTCTGACGGAACCATCCTTTTGCACGATTACCTTCAATTTCACAGTCCCTTCAATTCTCTTTTCCCGCGCCTCCGCGGGGTATTCGGGCTCGACCTTCTTGACGAGTTTTGCTGAGACAAAGGAACCAGTCTTAGCTTTCTGGAACGGAACTTGCCACGTGCCCGTGTCCCACCGGAATCTGCCTTCAACAAAAAAGAAGTCCGCAATGCTCACCAGTTCTTCGTCCTTCGGTGCGGCAGGTCTCTTCCAACTTGCACGGTATTCGTCGAGCGGACCGTTGAGAAGGTCATACCTTTTTGCGGAATCTAACTTTTCTACATCGAACTCGCCTTCCATGTGAGCAAGTTTAACCAAAACTTCCTGAAGCTCCTTTTCATCCTTCGCAAGCCATCGGCCGTATGGTTCCGCCCAACTCTCGCCCTTTTCTTGACCGAAGTTTTTGGTGAACCAAATTTCATAGTTCGGTATTTCCAGCTCCCGAATTACGGACTGCAATTGCTCTTTGTCGCCTTTTTTCGCAACGACCAGCATGTTGTCAAGAAGTTCTCGTAGGCCATCACTGTTATTCGGATACGTGGAAACGGCTGGCGGTGACTGCTGCGCGTGAAGCTGTGAGGGCAAAGCAGAAACGACGAAAATCCAGAGTGGCAACCAACATAACGGTGAGCGTTTCATATGAGGCGATTCTACGTCAGATGCGGTGTCAGTGCTCGGTAAGTCGGGAAACCGGTAAAGTCCCTTCGTCCAGATATCAGCGAGAACTTTTGTCGTGTTTGGCTCGTCGCTGTGCCCGAGGCAGTCGTGCCCAATTGAAGAAGAGCCATGCCCCGGCCGCCAGCACCATCAGAAGAATCATTACTAGTCCGCGTGGAAGAGTAATGTCACGTTTCGCCGCAAAGAAACCTGCCGAAAGAAGAACCACTGCCACGAGCAGCCCAGCCCCCAGCAAGGGAAGAGAGTCACGCAGAGGTGTAAGGGTGCCACGAAGTGGATATCCGCTTGGGGAATGAGTGTTCCATAAAACGGGTAGGTAATGGTCCCCGTCACTTAGAGTGCGAATGGCTCTTTCCCACTGGCGTGTTTTTTCCGGGTCTTCCGATTTCAACCTTTTGTAAGCGTGGTGCAGCAAACTCGCAATTTTGGTCTCATACTCTTCCGTATCGTACTGCACTTCAAATTCCTGATTTAGCTTAAGCGGGTCAGCGCAGGAAGTGGCGTCGTTTTCCGCGAAATACATCATTCGTTTCTCAAGGTCAGACAGTGAAATACCTTCTGAGGCCGCCTGTTCAGCCGTTTGCTGCACGATAAAATCTTTCGCCTCTTTGGTGCTCATCTTTTGAAGCTACTCTTTCCCCGATTGGTGCTAGATGAACCAGAATGTCGTGAACGTCTTCTGCGTTTATTGTCTACGTCACACCGAGAATCTATCATGGTTTGCTCAACTGCCTGGTTTGTCGGGAAACCGGAGAAGTGCCGGTCGGCATTCGCGATGGATTTCACTTGTACGTGTACCGCGTTTAGTCGGGACTTGACTCGAGTCCGGTGTACAATCTATTTAGCCTTAATGACTAAGCCCTTACGTCAACCTCCTGATGGCTTTACCTGCGGAGTCTGCGGTGAATATCATAAGGGTCTTCCCTTAGACATCGCCTTCGGTGCACCGATTTATTGGAACCAAATCCCAGAGGCAGAACGCACTGCTCGAGGAGAACTCACTCCCGATTTCTGCGCAATCGACGACCGCGATTTCTTCGTTCGTGGGCTCCTTGAGATTCCCATACTTGACTCCGACCAATTCTTCACGTGGGGCGTCTGGACTTCGCTAAGCCGCAAGAATTATTCCAGGCTAATTGATCTCTGGCGCGACCCAAAAATCGTCGACGAACCAGCCTATTTCGGATGGCTGGCTAATAAACTTCCCGGTTATCCCGACTCTCTTAGTCTCAAAACCAACGTCCAATCCAGAGATGTCAAGTGGCGGCCATACGTAACGCTGGAACCGACCGACCACCCTCTTGCGCTCGAACAACGAAATGGGATCAGCTTCTCTCGAGTTCAAGAAATCACCGCTCTAACCTTGCATCCTGAGAAGCTTTGAAATCACAACAATGTGTCCGCCCGACGGACCAGCTTGGTACCGACTTCTCCGGTTTGCGCGTTAATCAAGCACTGGCCTTTTGCAGGCACCTTGTATAGTTTCCGGCGATTGCATTAAATTCCACTGGCTCGCACGAAGCCACGGGTGAGGAGCCTCAGCCATCGAAACTAAAAGTCAAACTTCAAGGCTGCTGCTTTGGGCTCTAGTGCCCGTGAGCATATGGGCCTGTGCCGTGAAGGCGATAGACCACTTTTGCGGATTGCACTCGACTCCGGGAATTTGGGCAGCGTATATCGGAAGTCCCGGACTGATGGTTGGCGGTCTTACGATACGCTTGATAGGTTCTGAATCCGCCTTTTATGTCGGAGTTTTTCTAGGGAACTGGCTTTTCTCCTTTTGCATAATCAAAGCGGCTCTCGCCCTCAGAAATAGATTGTGCTAACTCTGGTAAGTCGGGAAACCGGTAAAGTTCCCTCCGTCCAAATCAACTTCGGAGGTTAGTGCGTTAGTAGGGGTTGTGACTACGGTTTCGGTGGATGTGGGATGTCAATCGGAAGAATCGGTAGTGGTGGCGGTTGAATCTCCATCGCGGGTGGAGGCTCTACCTCAAACGTATGTACGTCGTGTTCACCAGGAAAAATCTTAGGTGGAGAAAGACAATCGGACGTACCGATGCCGTTCGGACAAGGGATTGGAATTTCCAGCACCACCTCACCAAGAGTCCAATGGTTTGAGTTTTCGGCCATCCGAACATAGGCCCGTCTCCCTTTCCCTTGTGACTGGTCAATGATTCTCCATGTTGGAATTTCGTAGCCTGCGACAATGCGGAGCTTGCCCTGCACACGAACTTGCCTGAGTATCTCTTTGCCCGTCTCTTTCACGGGGAAAGTCTCGGCGATGCAAAGGGTATTCTGCCTCCTGGCTCCGCGTACCAACTTAATTGGCTCTGAAACGACATCTGTCCACCCGTAAACAAGCATCCACGCTTCTCCTGGACCTTGCCCCGACATATTTGTGGCATAACTCACTGAGGAATAAACTTTCAGCCCCTCATACGTCGCGTCCAAGAAAATGGGCAACTTTGAAAGATTCGTGCGTTGAACACTCAGTTCCAAACAGTTGCCCTTCCACAGCGGGACTTTCGTGAGCTTGAGTGCGAGCGTTGCAGCACCTGACTGGCTCGCCGGTTTCGTAGGCACTTGGCCGCAGGCGAATGAAGAAACGAAAAATATAGACAGCAGCTTGGCTTGGTAAACAAACTTCATTGAAGACTCAGCCCTACCTCTTGGACACCGTCGCAGGGAGAATTGTTTCGCATAACGGAAACTTTAAATTCCACTTGTACGGTAAGGGCTGCGTTTATCAGGACTTTGACTTGAAGGAGCCGTAGGTCGCCGGAAGTGCTTTGCTACTGGCGGCTTCGCTCAAAGTATATGTTCAAGTCCTCATTCACCAGTAGACGGAAACGACCGAAGGCTCTGTCCACATGCATTATCCATTCTCCATTTCTATTGTCCGACTCTACTGTTCCCGCATAATTGCGCGCAATTAGCGCACCGTGGAGCACTACACTTTCGCCTTCTAATTCTGTCAACTCCCACCTTCCGGTGCGACGGACGCTGGTGTCTTGCTTCTTTTCAAGAATCTCCTCGAATGTCCCGTCAGGGTTGAGCGTCAATTTGAGCTTTGAATTGGCGAAACCCACCTGCCAGCTTCCAAGCACGTCTTGGGCAGTTGGTTTACGGCAAGCGGCTAGTTGACCGACGAGAATCAAAGAGATGACAAGCCTGCGAAGCCAATTGCAGCGTGCGCGGAATTCATATTTTATTGGCACGAATTGAGTCTATAAGTTGCACTCTTTTGAGTTCAAGAGGCCGGAACCCACTTTACCGGTTTCCGCGTTTACCAGGACCCAGCGCGACTTCTGCCATAACTTCCGAGTTGCCGACAATCCACGAACTTAGGGTAGGCTAGAAGGCGATGAGACTCCTACTTTTGCTGATCGCTCTCGTAACACCCTTCGCGTCCGGTGCGCAAGCAGAGGACGCTCCTCGCGTTGAGCCTGGAGACTGTATCTACAAAGCAGACGGAGCTCACAAAACCACCTGCGGCTATCTGGTCGTGCCCGAGAATCGTCACAACCCACAAGGTAGGGTTATCAAGCTGCCGTTTATCTATGTGGAGAGCAACAACCCAGCCAAGAAACCGGATCCCGTGCTGTATACCGGCGGTGGCCCAGGTGTCAGTTCGCTGCATCCGGTCACTTCCATTTCCCGCAGGTCCCTGCTGCGTGACCGGGACTACATCGCATTCGAGCAGCGTGGAACACACTTTGCAGTGCCCAACCTGGAATGCGAAGGCGCAGGGCAAGCGGTTCAGCAGGCTTATCTCGGTCATCGGTCGATAGAAGATGCGGTGCTGGAATCGGTCCGACAATGTCGTGAAAAACTGGTCAGGCAAGGGATTGATCTTTCGGCCTACAACACGGATGAAAGTGCAGCAGACATCGAAGACCTTCGCCGTTTGCTGAAGATTGATTCGCTCAACCTCATGGGCATCTCCTACAGCGGCGGTCTGATGATGGCTGTTCTGCAAAAATATCCGCAGCATATCCGCTCGTTAATTCTGGACTCGCCTCTTCCGGAGTTTGTAAACATCGATGAACAGGAACTAGCCAATTTCAATGAGGCGCTAACAGCAGTGCTGGACAGCGGCGACAGCAGTCTTCTGACACGATTTGAGAATTATTTCAGCGGCCTTGGTGGAAAGGTGTTTACGATCAGCTATCAGTTTAAAGATGGCAAGACGGCAAGATTGGACTATGGTACCAACGAGTTGCTCAGCATCCTACATGACAAAATGGAGGACTACGATGGAATAAAGGAACTGCCGCAGATCATCAGCGATATGATTGGCGGGCACCAAGAAGGGTACATCAAAACGTATTTCGACGGCGTGTTCTCTGGGAACGGCACAACATCCGGCATGCGATTGTCAGTCTATTGCTCGGACAAGATGGCCTTTGAAGATCCAGCCATTATCCAGCAGCAGGAAATCCTGATGCCCTGGCTGGCGGGTTTTCATGTCAACGATGTCTATCGAGCTGTATGTGACTCGTGGCCCGTTAGACCAATCGATGCCAGCACTAAAAAACCGTTCTACAGCAATGTGCCCGTGCTGCTTGGTGCTGGCGGCCTGGATGATGCCTGCAGGCCCTTGTACAACGACTTAATCCACCATTATTTTCCAAACAGCCAACGACTAGTATTCACTAAACGGCTTCATGGTCCGCTGCTGAACTCCTTTGAAGGCGATGTTTATATCGGGAATTTCTTAGACAGGCCTTTTGAGCGTATTAAGGGGCAAAAGGACATCGAGGCTTACTGATGGCCCATTGGTGTCCGTCGTGCGAACGGAACAAGCAGAGTTCGGACCTGGAGAGTTCCCAAGTTCCTATTACGAGCAAACCGGAAGTTATTCTGAGTCAGAAGGCTCGTTGGGACATTCTGGCTTGCTAAGTCCTGGTTTGTCGGGAAACCGGACATGTCCCCCGGTCCGCTTTCCCGCTGGATTCCACTTCGGCGATTACCGCGTTTGGACGTAGCTGCCCGGCGGCGAACGTTACTCGGGAGTTATCCGCATCATGCAGGCTCTACGAGCTGTTCCTGTGGAGGGATTAGTCTGTTAGCCCGGCGTAGCGCCCACCACCAATTGCCCGCACCAACGAGAGCTACAGTTCCCATCAAGAGCACCTGATAGGACGACAGGCTAGTTAACAGGGCGATACAGATTGCGATTCCAAACGCCCCCCAGAGCGGCCCCCATGGAATCCGCAGGGCGTCGGCGTTCGGGCGCAATTTTCGGAGGCGAATTAAAGCGGCACAAATGCCAATGTACTCGACGGCCATCGAGCCGCCCGTTACGGCAATCAGCCAAAGAAATGATCCTGAGATAGCCAGGATCAAGAGCGGGACGGAGAACAAGACAATCGCCATAGCGGGAGTGTGATATTTGGGATGCAGTCGGCCAAGAGAGGACGGGAAATCACCATGCGCCGAGAGAGCATACGTGAGGCGCGGGGCATTCATCATCGCCGCGGCAATCGCTCCATAAGCCGAAACCATCACGGCGAAAAAGACAAACTTGGTACCGAAACGGCCGACAAGAATATTGGCGGCGTCCGCAAATCCGCTATTGTTCTGGGAGATCCCCACCGTGGCGACGGTCACAAACTGACCAAACATATAGAACAATGCACAGACGCAGATGCCCACCGCGACTCCGAAGGGAATGGTGCGTTTTGGGTCCTTGACTTCACCCGCGGGCGCAAGAGTGTCTTCTGCTCCACCCATAGCAGCCAGAAGCAACAGCAGTGCCGTTAACCAAGCGCCCCAACCCGGCGCGGTGATTTCCTTACCTTGGATCAGCTCAAAGTGGCTATGAAATCGGATCAGCCCCAGCCCAATGATTACGCCCAATGGCAGAAGTTTTGCTGCGGTAAAAAAATTACATAGATTCGCGCCCTGCTTCACGCCGAAGCAGTTGGCTATCGTGGGAATTGTGATTACGATGGCAATTATGAAGCCGCGTCCCCATCCACTTTCTAGTGCGGGAACAAAGCGAGCCAAATAGTCGACAAAGATGTTTGCAGCCGCACCCGCGCCACCGAGAAAAGAGAGGAGCCAGAACCACGCAACCTGTAGACCCCAGAATCGCCCGAAAGCCGTGCGTGTATAGATGTAGGCTCCGCCAGCATCTGGAAATTGGGAAGCAACCTCAATGATCGCTGACATGATGATGGCCAACCCAAAAGCGGCAAGCACGACTGCCAGTGGGCTCGCGCGACCGAGCAGATGAGAAAGTTGTCCGGGCAGCCCATACATACTGCTGCCGATGGTTGCATTGATCACCAGACCGGTCATGGTCCAACGACCGATGGAACGGATGAAAGAGGTCATGCTGTCACGGCCCGACGCTTCCGGAGCCAAGCCGCGCTCTTCCAAACAAAACCAAACCAGCCCCACCCAGACCTGGCCGAGGCCGACGACACCGCAATAGAATTTTTCAAAGGGCACTTCCGAGGACTATATCTGCGAGCTTTTAGGAGGACGCTACTTCAGTTGATAGCGGGCTGTCAACGACATTGAATTCGCATCGGAAGTGCACTACGACGCTTCATGCACGTCGACGTGCCTGGGATGTCGGCTTATCGGACAAGTGGTTCATCGACATTCGAAAGACGGGAATCTAGTTTCGGAACAGGCGCCCGGTAGGGAAACCTGTTCCAAAACCCTGGGTTGCAAGGAACCGAGACTAGAAGTCCGCGAGATTCTGGGCACTTTTTTGCTGATACGGCAACCAAACATCCACGTCAACGTGGGGCGGCGGCAAAAGCGCGCCGGTGTTAAATCGGAGGCGTTCAACCAACGCATAGCGCGTATTGAACAAGTCGAGCCTCGCGTTGGTCTCCCGCGTAAATTCATACTCCCGCGCTGCGATTTCCTGGATGCGCCGAGTGATTTCAGTGAGCGCCCGCAGGTGCACTTCAACTTCGCCGGAAGCGTCAACTGCCTGTTGAACAAACGCGCGCTGCTCCTCGCGGGCAGCATCGATTGCCGATTTGTTTATTAGAGACTTGAGTTCAGCAACGCGGTCCTTGCGGGCTTTGGTGACTTTTATGGCTTGAACTAGTTCCGACCGCGTAGCCTGGAGCTTTCGATCCCGCGCCGCGCCAAATACGCCAAGGTCTGCCTCGATAACCTGTTTGGCGCTTAGTTGGGCGTTGTATTGCTCGCGGAGTTGAGATTCTTCGGTCTCAGCTTCACCCAGCGCAGCGCCCGCGCGTTCAAGTGCTTTCACAATGTCTGTCGTTTGCATGTTTTCTCCTTTGAATGATTCGCGTGAGCCGCGTAAAACAGCCAGCGCGACATACCTTTCCAACTAAATGCGCACGATTGTTCGCGCGGTGGACCTAGCCTTGATTCATTGCGTTTGTACGCGGAAAACTGCGCGACCCCCCGGAGTTGGCCTCGGGTTAGGCCGGGAATCGCGCCCCGTGCGTCAGCTGAGACGGGGATGAAGGCCCTGGCAGCACCGACGCTTTTTTCGGCCGCCCACGAAAACTCGTCAGTGGATCAAAGCGGATGCCAATTCGTTCAGCGTTCGGACCTTCGTACACTGCCCGTTGTTGAACTCTGAAACGCCGCAACGCAGTCGCTCGGTGTCGCGGAAGCGGGCGACATATGCGCCACCTTCCAAACGAACGCGCCAATTGTTATGGCCGCGCCCGATGAGAAAATCGAATAACCTTTTGTCCGTTGTTCGGAATTCCACGTGCTCTCCTTTAGCGCAGCGGCCGCCAGTCACCCCGGCGGTCATCGTCTACAAACAAAAAATCGGCCCAAGGCCGCACGGTGTTGGACTCCGCGAGCAACGCTTGGTGCACGGCCAACGCGACGGCAATGGCCTTATCGTCGTGACCAGTGGCCGCCTCGACGCGCTCGCTTCCGCCCGGACCTACAACAACTTCGAGCCGCTTGAGTTGGGAAATGAGTTCCGGGTCGTTCGGAAGTTCAAGCTGTCCGGCCATACACTTCGCTCTCAACGTGGCGAAAATCGCCGAGGCTTTGCGCCCGAGGGTAGTTGTCTGCTCAAACGTGATGCCGTGCTGTGCTACAAATTGCTTGATTGGTTCGGCCGCGACTTGGTCGCCGTAGAGGTCGTAGGCACGGTAGTTCTTCATGATGTTCACGATTTCTTCGAGCACTGGGAGAAACTGGATCGGCTGTCCGCGTCGAGGCTTCCAACTTCTGGCGAGGTCAACAACGACACGCTCACCGTCAACATGCGCTATGGCGTGAGCGAAGGCGTCTGACCGAAACGCCGCGTCAAGGCTGCCTACATAATTCACACCGGACTGTGGTGCTCGCTCAGACCAAGCGTTGCGGCTGACACAACGCTCGACTTGCTCCGGCGGCAACAGGGCTTGGGCGGAATCGAGGAACTCGCAGCCGTATTCACGTAGAAAATAGCTTTCATCCCGCTCGCGCTCGCGCGCCAACTCGTCGGCAGGCAGGCCTGGATTCATGACCCAACTTGGGGCTTTCCAACAAAGCGTGTCCGGGCGCTCGTTGCGAAGACGCCAATCATTCCACATGACGCCATCTTTGGACCAAGGACTGGACACTCGGATGACCTTCGATCCCGGCATTGTCAAAGTGCCGGGGCGAACTGATTTAAGGATTTCATCCAAGTTGTACGCGCCGGTGTCACTGTCACGGAAGAAGCAGCCTTCTTCCAAAATTACGCAAATCAGTGATGCCGACCGCAAGTGTTTGCTGTTCGCCGCCTGGACGCTGATGGTGCGTCCATTGGTCAGTTCGATTTCGCTTTCACTCGGCGAAGAGCGCACTTTCTTAACAAGCCGCCGCAGCGTCGGAGAGTTTGTGATCCGAGCTTCAATCAATTTGAACGTGACGCGGCCCTGCTTTTCCGTTGGCGCAACGATGAGGACAACGCCGGTCTCGCCCAGCGCCAGGTCGTGCTTGGCGATGCATCCCTCAAATACGCCAATTGCAGCGGCTATTCGGGATGACTTTCCGCTGCGTCTTCCGGCCAGCACGCTTACATCGCGATAGACGCGCGGAGTGTATTTAGTGCGTCCGGTTGCGGACTGGAAGACTTCGAGCTCTGCGGGACTTAGCGGCAGGCCGTAGATGGCTTTGAGTAGGGTGCCCTGAGCCGGAGAAACGTCGTCGCCGATTACACGGCGATCCTCGATTGCTTTGATGATGTTCATGCTTCACTTCCTTCGTGTTCGGCTATGACCTGTTCGAGCGTTGCGTCTACCGTCCTCGGAACGCGCTCCAGTCCCAATTTTTCCGCGTTCAAACGCATGGAATTGGCGTATGTCGCGGCCACGGTAAGAAGCGGATTGGCGCGCCCTTTGATAACCAGACCTTCCGTCGTGATATAGCGGTCAGCGAGCATCAAAATCTTGAGACAGAGGCGTTGAGCGGAAAGCAGGCAACGCTTCTGCGCTGGCATTTCGGTTTCGGTTTCGTATCCGAGGTCGAGAACGGTTTGCATGATGATTTCCTCGGCTGCTGTCGAAATCTCTTCGGCGACGCCCGGTATGCCAGCCGGAATCTCGCCGCCGGAGGCAATGGTGGACTTGACGCCGTGTACCAGGCGAGGTTTTCCGGATCGGCTCGCGTTAAACGCCAGCAGATTAGCTCGCCCGGCGGCCGCCTGCGCTGCCGTCGCGGTGCGTTTTCGGGGCTGTTCCTGCTTAGAACTCGCGGGGTCTTTAGTCCCGCGCGTGTTTTCTTGTTCACTCATGTCCGTTTCCGCTCTTGGAATTTCATACAGCGCGCTAGACCTATAGTCTTACGCTCTGCCGTAAGTCTCTTTACAGCCAACATTTATTTTGGATCGGCTTTAACTCGACTTTATTGAAACGCTGGTTCCAACCGCTTCTTACTCTCTGCCCACTTGTCCAGGTCCGACCGGTCAAACACCAACCGATTGCCTAACTTCGCGGCCGCTAACTCGCCGCCCCAAACCGCGCTGCGGATCGTATACGGCACGACGCTGAGATAGTTTGCTGCTTGTTCAACTGTGAGCCATCTCCGCGCTGATTCTGTGTGGTTCATACCTGACCTCTCGCTCATCGCTCTCTCCAAAAACCACCAAACTCCAAAGAAAAATCGCCGCATTGACCGGGATTTGCTAGAAAGGAAAAAGGATTCACCGGCGCGAAGGCGCGCGTGATGCGCCTAAAGCCCCGCTAGCCCTTTGAAAGCTAATTTAGGCGTTTGAAATCCCGAAAAGCCCTACGGAATGCATGCAGCAGGGTCTCGCTACCGGAAGCTGAGGGTAGGACTAACGTCTCACAATGGCAGCGGTAGTATGCGAGGACTTTCTCGACGCTTTCTTTTGAGGTGTTAACGGCAAAATAGCAGTCCACCGCGCGCATCTCTTTGCAGAGTCCCAAGAACTCGCGCGACAGTCTAAACGGCAGATTTGAATAATAGTATTTGCATTCAGCAGCGATTACGATAGAAGAATGCCGGGGATGAGCATTCGTTGAACGACAGGTGTCCGCTTCAGACAAAGGAAGGACAACGACATCACATTCGTGCGGCACACGGGACTTCCCTTGAATCTTGATTCCGATATGCGCTTCCAGTTCCGGTTTCCCAGCGAACTGAATCAGCGCGTGGGTGAACGGCGGTGCCTTCGATGCGATGGACCCCGGACTGGTCCTAAACAGTAAATCGTTCACCACATTTTTCTTCGGATCTCTGTAGGTCACTGTAGCGCTTTCGGCGACGGCTGCGCGCACGACAATACTCCAAACAAATGCTTCGAAGCGGTCATTGTCGGCCGATGCCGTGATCGCTCCCACATTAACAAGCGCACCCACCGTATCCGAGATTGCGTCTATCAGTTCATCCGCTGTTGGTGGCATTTCACCCTTCAACTAACGCGCGCAACTCTGCGATGTGTACTCTCAAAGCTTCTAGCTCTTTGATGTTAGGCCCAAGAGCACCTACTCGAAATGTGCGGACGTTTTCCTCTTCCTGCTCCGGGACAAAGCGGACACTTCGGTAATTCTTGCTCAACTCCGAATCTATTGCTCCAACATCAATGATTGCCCGTTCAAGCGCCTGTAAGAGTAGGTCCAGCCTCTCGGCGGGAGAGTATTGCAGCGTCTCCGCATATTCACGCCCTCTACCACGGTCCGTAATGGCCTCGTCACTCTCTGGCCGATAAAGTTGGCCTCTCTCGGTTCTGCGACGCACGGTTTTGTAGATGATTTGCTTACCTTGCGCAATTTCGTCGATAACCTGATCGACGACGGTCGCTGCTCCGCGTTCTCGCAACTGAGCCGCGAGCTTGTCGAATAGCCGCCTAATCTCTTGTTCGGGTATAGGCATACGGTTTCCTGTCGAGAATCGAGGAAGCGGTTTCGATTCTAACTTGGGCTTGGATTCGTGTCACGGGAGACAGCAGAGACCTGCGTTTCCTACCTGTGATTCTTACCTGCATTATGGGCAAAACAATCGGAAAGACGGTGCTCCATACGGCGTAAGTTGTTGTCTTTTGTAATCGTGGTGGGTTGACACGGTGGAAGTCTGGGGTTCGATTTAGCGGGAATCAAATTCTCGTCTTAGTTCCAGTTAGAACTTAACCACAAAGACGAATCGACATGCAAACGCGCTCGGGAACCCCGATGGGAAGACGGACCTCAGACGCCTAATTCAAATACTTCTGCGGCCCTGGGCTCTGCGGAAAAGTTACCATTCGCGGAGACACCGCTTTGCAGAGAATATGGGAGGTCTCGCCATTGTGCGCAACAAATGCGATGCGGCCGGGACGAAGTTGCAATTCACTTACAACGATATATCCGCTAGATTCGAGCCTCTCAAGTATTTCCAGATAGCGCTGCCTAGAGCAGTGCTGTCTAAGGACCGGCGCCGAATCGTAGAGTTTTTCAATAGTCGAGGTTTCGGTACCGGTGTACAGGGCGTCGCGCTCGTCCGCCGCAAGCATGCCCAGGATCAACAGCTTCAAGTGTCCGGCCGGCAATCTGCGCATCCTTCGCATTTTCAAAATGGTCTGCTTCGCCATTTCTTCTCCTCCTTGTGTATGAAAGCGATCTTCTGAACGAGTTCGCTAAGGGAAATCTCTTCAGCGACAACACGCCAGCGATAGACCCCTATGGCGTTAATGGGACTGATATCCACGAGCGCAAATGTCCAGCGTGTCAAAATGGAGAACCGGGGCAAGTGTTCATCTGACCCCGTCGTCCGTAATTACGAGCGAGGGACTGTGCGGCTGATATTGCGCTCTTTCGCGTTGTGGATCCATTCCAACAGGTCGTGCTTATCCACGCTAGGCGCAAAGATAGAGAGCCAATGCAAGAACAGGTCAGTTATTCGAGCACCGGAAACCGATAATTCGTGTAGTCGCCGCAGAGCCTTTAGCACTGTGTCGGTTTGGTTCTTCGTTCCCAAGCTCTGACCTAACTCGCGGACAAGCTGCTTGAACTCCCGATGCTCCGTACCGTTGTAATAGAGATAGACCTGTCGCCCGTAGGCGTCCAAGTTGGCAATCAGGGACTCAACGGTCGGCGCCTGGCGGTCACCAACGTTTGGATTCCTCGTTTTTTCTTTTCTGACTTTGCGTCCTCGGCCCTTGCGGTAGTTGCTCGCTTTGAACTGCCGCACCTTCTCCACGTCGAACTCGCTCCAGCGCCAGTCGCCTTTCGCTCGCAGACGCTCAGATGCGCGGACCTTTCCCGAGCGGGTCCAGTTCAGCAAAGTCACCCAGTGAACGCCGACCATCTCGGACACTTCTTTTGTTGAGAAGGTTGTCATCGCTATAGCCCTGTAGTGCGTATTTAGGGTCTATAGCGTATTTCAGGGGAGCTGAAATATCAATTCCGGCGACATCAGCACGGCCATCAGTTGCTCCGCGCTCCGAATCAAGGTGCCCCCGCTCGCCGTCCCTGGGCAATCTTCAACCTGTAGTCCTCACCGTCGAATTCAAGCGAGTCGCAAATTTCAACCAGGCGACTCGTCATTCGCGGATCGTTCTCATGCAGGCTCTGCAAACTCAAGTTCGAGGTCGCGATGAGCGTTCGGTTTTTAGTGTAGATTCCATCGACAAGCGCGAACAGGCACGCCCGGACGAACTCGGTCGGTTTCTCTGCCCCGAGGTCGTCGAGCGCGATGAAGCGGTGATGAAGAATCTTAGAAATGATTGCGTCTGGAGTGGTTGACCCTGAGAACGCGGCTTGGCATTTCATCGCGAAGGCGGTCGCTCCAATGAATCCGGCATGCTCTCCGGCCTTGACGAGTTCACGCATGGCGGCGACGGCGAGATGTGTCTTGCCGGTGCCACACTTTCCAGTTAGCAGCAGTCCGGTGCCTTTGTCGCCCCCAAGCCAACGCTGAACGAAGTCCAGCTTCTGATGTAGCGATGGGTTGTAGGCTTGGAAAGCGTCAAGGCTTAATCCTGCATATCGCTCCGGGACGCCACGTTTCTCCATAAGTGCGGTCAAGCACCGCTCCGAGCAAGCCGCTCCGGGTGACGTGACGTAGTAGCCCGTGTCAATGCGTTGCAGACTTGCCGAGGTGGCCGGAACGTCCCGAACTCTCTTGCACACGGGACATTCATCCTCGACAAACGCGCCGTCGAGTTCCGACTTGTCTTTGATGAAGCTACCGCTACTCACGTGGCGATCACGCGATGGCGATGCCATCAAACTTGCCATTGGACGCCTCCTGGTACTGCCTCACCTTCTGGCTTTGCGGTTCTCGTATGCGACCGAACCAGTTGTGCATAAAGCGATAGACGTTCCTCTTCGGCCGTTTCTCGGGGTTTCCTTCGCACCAAGAGTCCGCCTTCTTGTATTCCACTTCCCTTGCTAACCACGGAAAGGCGTCGGCCAGGGTTTTGTCTTGTTTCTCGGTGATTTGTAGATGCAAGCCGCTGAAGGCCAAAGGCGGCTCGGGCGGTTTTTGCCGAGGCGCTTTGCTTTCTATTGAGTTGCTTTCTACTGAGTTGCTTTCTGAGGGTTTCGTTTCGAAACCGGTTGAGTTTCCTTCCGAAACTAGTTTCGGTTTCTCTTCGGAACTAGTTTCCGTTCGGAACCGGTTTCCTTTAGAAACTAGTTCAGTGAGACGCAATACCAAATCGTTCGGATCAAGTTTCGGATTCAGCTTGAATCGCACCATCTTCAGAGCGCCAACACTCTCGCGAGTAACCAATCCGACGCGCTCCCATATCTCCGAACCTTCCGAGGCGTCTCGACGGCTGAGGCCTGTCCCGTTTTGTATCTGGGTTAGGGGAATGAAATCCGAATCCCGATTCCAGCCCACGGTTTTCCTCCAAATGAAGAAGAAAACCTTCAACCACGTACCTCGAAGGCCAGGGATTCTCAAGACCTTGTCGAACACCCAATTGGGCACCGGTGTGCTATTGGGCAGTAACTTTTCTCTGAAACGCTTCCCGCTGTTGTCGTCGCTGTCGCAGGGCGGGGTCGAATTTGTTGTGGACATCCTCGGGCTTCCTCTCGGGCTTAATCAAAAGAACAGGGGCCAGTGCCCGAGGAAGAACTGGCCCCATCGGAACAGAGAGCCGCGCGGCCCTGATGTTCCGAAATCGTTAAACTTCTTTGGTCGCGTACAATGGGGTCTTTACCACGGTCACGGACCGGTTGGCGGTGGGCTTGCCGTCTTTGGCGCGTGCTGAACTGTAGTTCAAGCGGTTGGAGGGGCTGCCTCTACGGTCTCGGGCTGTTCGTAGCGGGCAAACTCTCCGTTACGAAACGCGGCTAGCAACGCGAGCACGCGCTCGGTCCCGCGAAAATTTGGCAAGTAAGGAAGCATCCTAGAAGCCGCCTCTAGCTCCTCCAACACGCTCATGATTTTTTCCTCGGTTGTTGGCGACGGAACGGCTTGGCCGGTCAGATATAGGCTGAACAGACCTTGATTCAAGCAGCAGATACTCGCGAATGTCGCGCGAGTTATTTCCAGCCTGTCCAGTCGTGCACCAACGCCACGGTCGAGCATTTTTCAGCACTCCATCTAAATGATTTTATTTTTTCCAGGCACACCAAAACCGCCCCGCCAAACCAAGGCGGGGGAAGTTGGTTTACTTAACGAACTGAATTTGCCAATGGAAAAACGAAAGGCCCGCCGTTGGTGGGCCAAAGCGGGCCGTTCGCGAGATGAACCTGGAGGGCTTCGCTTCCCTCTCTACTTAAAAGAGGTTTCGGTGCGATAATTCATGGTTTTTGGCCTACCTTCGCGCTGAACTTGCCTCTAAGCTACAGAAAATAATGGAGAAAAAAAATTGCGAAATTTTCGGACGCTTTCACGCCGTACCGCTTTCGCTGTAATCATCGGCAGAGTTTTTGTAGTCGTCACGCCTCCGTGCCCGTTCAGAAGGCCCGTGGAGTTCGTTGAAGGTGACATTGTGATTCGGCTCGTCATCGAGGTAGGCGGGCGCGGGTTCCAATTCCTCCAGGGCGTCGGCGAACCCGGCAAGCGCCGGAGGCAACTCGAATTCAATGATGCCCCGTTCTTCTATGATTTCGTAAATCCTGTCAAGTTTCTCGCGACCGCGCTTGGCAAGTTTCTCAAGGCATTGGTTAACTTTGGCCGCTAAGTTTCCACGGCTGATGCCCGTTACCGCCTCAACTTCGCGGTAGGATTTCCTCTCGATAACCAACAACCGCACCGCCGCGCGCTCTTCCACGCTAAGGCACAAGCCGATTTCCCTGTCGTCAATTAGTCTCGCGGTCGGGATCGCCGCGTTCAATTCTGAGGCTCGTAGTTCTCTTGCTACCAGCGCGGCCCACTCGCCCGGAGATAGCTTTTCCAATTTTCTCATCCCGGCACTGAATTCCTTTAGTGCTTGCCGATCCGCGCGCGGCTGCCGTTTTTTCATCCCAAGCCGATGGATGTTTTCTTCCGGCGCCGGTCGGTCAAAGGCGAGTTCCCCGCGACGCGCATCGTCTTCCGCCGGATTGGGGCAATACCGGCATCGAGACAACCGGGGCGGGGCTGATTCGGCTGTCATTTGTTGAACAGTCCCGCAGTTGGAGCAAGTGATTTGAAAGACGGCCTTCTGGTTCTTTTGGGATGGAGATTCGGAAGAAGCCTGCGCCTGGGCGCAAATGTGCGAAGTTTCGGTGGTCATTGTTCAACTCATTTTGAGGGGATCGTCGCCGCTGATTGCGAACGCCGATTCTCACGAAGTGAAACGCCGCTGATTGCGATGTTCTAAAATAGCCTAAACCCCGTTTCAAATAGAAGTAAAGGGGCATTTCTCGTTTTTTTAGTAAGTCATGCCGCCTCGATCGCGAAGAAGCGCCTCATAATCCGTTGGTCCCAGGTTCAAATCCTGGCGGGCCCACCAACATTTTCTAGGCACAAGAGTTCGTAACACTTCTCTACCGCCACCGCTACAAGCCTTTAGGGGTGCGGGCCTTGATCCTTACAGTTCGGCCCGACTGCGAACCGGACATGGATTCGAACCGCATCAACAATGTTTCCAGGCATGGCTCGACGTAGAGCTTGTGACGCCTGTGTGACGGAGTGCGCCAAAGCGAAAGCGATTGTCTTGAGGGATGCTTCCCTCGTAGACCGCATTTTATTGCCGTACAGCGCTTGACCTGAGATCACAGTTCACCACGATTACTTCAAGGCGGGTCTATACGTAACATCGTAACGCGGAAATTCTTAAGGCCCGCAAGGGGCTAAAAACCCCGTCCTAGCGAACACAATTACGCCCAGAATCGGGGCAAACAACGAACTTGAAGCTAAGTCTATGTATTTGTTACTGTTACAAGATGTCTAAGCCCCCAGGTCCAGATAAACTCTTAGGGCAGATGCCACAAAAATAAGATGAGTAGGTGAAATACTGCTCTTTTTGCTTGACATGCCAAACTACTTCCGTTATTTTTACATCTTCGTAGGATAGTTACTGCAATAAATCGTATGAAAAGACTAGGGCCCCGCCTTGAACGCGAGGCCCAAGCCTAAACCTGGACTAGCAGCCCAAGTTCTCGAACCAAATGTAGCATCGCAGATCTGGGCAAAAATAGCTAGCCGGGGATGATTCAGGAAGGTTAATTGAAATGAACCCAAACACTGATGTGACTTGTCCGAAGTGCGGTGCTGCAGTTCCCCTTACCGAAGCACTAGCTCGCCCCTTTCTCGAAGTGGAGCGGAAGAAGCTAGAGAAGGAGACGCAGGAACGAGCGGCAACCTTCGAGCGGCGCGAAAGTGAAATCGAGGGGAAGCGCCGAACCCTCGCCGAAACCGAAAAGAATCTGAAGAAGCAACAGGATGAGGTCGACCGCGTTGTCGAAGAGCGAGTCCGCGCGGAGCGTCAAACATTGACTCAGGAAGCGATCAAGAAGGCCTCCGCGTCGTATGCGGCCAAACTTCAAGAGACAGAGAAGGAACTGACCGAGAGCAAGGCAAAACTGGCATCGGCGGAGAAGGCAGAGCTTGATGCCCGCCGGCAACGTCGCGAATTAGAGAGCGAAAAGCGCAGCTTGGAACTGACGATCACGCGGCGCGTGTCCGAGGAACGCGAGAAAATCCGTGAGGAAGTTCTCCAAGAGCAGACTCAGCAGTTCGAGGGCGAGCTTAAGGAAAAGGACCGCGCACTAGCAGAGAAGGATGCCAAGCTTCGCGAAGCGCAACAAGCCGAGCTTGCAGTGCGCAAAGAGCGTCAAGCCCTTGAGGGCCAGAAGCGCGAATTGGAGCTCCAGATCGAGCGCCGTCTTGACCAGGAGCGCGGGAAAATCCGCGAAGCGACGCAGAAAGAAGAGGCTGAGAGTCACCGTCTCAAGCTCGCAGAGAAGGACAAGGTAATAGAGGACATGCGGAAGCAGGTTGAGGAGCTTCGCCGGAAGAGCGAGCAAGGCTCCCAGCAACTCCAAGGTGAAGTCGGCGAGCTGGAGCTCGAAGGCGTGCTGAAGGCCGCTTTCCCGGGCGATCAGTTCGAGCCGGTTCCCAATGGACGTACAGGAGGCGATGTTGTTCATTCGGTGATCGGGCCGAATGGGATTCTGTGCGGCAAGATCCTCTGGGAGAACAAGCGCGCCAAGAACTGGGGCAATGAGTGGCTCGCTAAGAACCGGGAGGATCAGCGCACCGCAGGTGCCCATCTTGGAGCAATCATCGCCACAACCCTTCCGAAGGGCGTGGGTGCGTTCGACCGTCTAGAGGGCGTCTGGGTAGCAGGGCCGCAATGCACTCTGCCACTCGCTAAGGCACTGCGTCAGGCGTTGATTGAGGCTGCCGTTGTAAAGGTAGCCACTCAAGGACGCGATGGCAAGATGGAGCGCATGTACGGTTACCTTACCGGCCAGCAATTCCGGCAGCGCGTGTCGGCCATTATCGAGGCCTATGTAGCAATGCACGGAGATCTTGATGCGGAGAAGCGCGCGACCTACAAGCACTGGGCGCGTCGCGACCGGCAGCTCGACCTCCTTCTGACAAGCACTGCGGGTATGTACGGTGACCTGCAGGGGATTGTCGGCAAATCATTGCCTGAACTCGATGGCCTGAAGCTGCCAGTTGGCGTGACGACGACCATTACTGAATCGCTTCAGCTGACTGAAGGCTCCGAGCCGCAGGTGGCAGAGGCTGTTCCTGGGAAGCAATGACCACAAAAACTAACTCGATCGGAGAAGTCGGAGTGCTGTCGAGCGGCTACCACTTCCGGGGACGGATTGATACCGTCGCCGGAAGTCGGTACGCCGTCATCCAAGCCAAAGATGTGGACGAAATGCTGCGCTTTAGCCCAGAGAAACTCGTCCACGTCGATGTAGAGCTCGACAGTGACAGATATCTCGTGCGCCAGGGAGATGTTCTCTTCCTTTCGCGTGGAGTGCGGCCTTGGGCGCTCGTGCTCAGTCATCCGATTCATAAAACGATCGTGCCGAGCTCGTTCTACATTCTCCGGGTGGATTCCAGTAGGGTCCGCCCGGAATATGTAGCTTGGTTTCTGAACCATCCAAGAACGCAGGCAGTGCTTGGAGAAATAGCTAGCGGTAGCAATATTCCGTTTGTCTCTATGAGCGAGTTTGAAAAGCTGAAGATTCCAGTTCCCGAACTAGAAGTGCAGAAGCGGATTATCGTCTTATCCGAATTATGTGAGCGAGAAACTGAGCTGATTAACGCTCTGGCTTCGCGACGCGAACAGTTGGTAGATGCAATCTGCTTTGATTTGGCGACGGGCAACGCAAAGTTGAAAGGGGCAAGATCATGAACGGTTCGATGACGAAATCAGACATCGAGAACATCGCGTGGCGGGCGTGCGACACGTTCCGCGGAGCTATCGACCCATCCGAATACAAGAACTACATCCTGACGATGCTCTTCGTTAAGTTCCTCAGTGATCTCGCAAAAGACAAGCGCGAAGAATTTATGAAACGTTACGACGGAGACGTCGAGCGCGTCGATCGGGCCATGAGCCGGGAACGTTTTGTGGTCCCGTCGCAATGTGATTTCGATTATCTGTTTACCAAACGCGATGCACCTAACATCGGAGAAATCATTAATATTGCCCTGGAAAAAATCGAAGATGAGAACAAAGCAAAACTGGAGAATGTCTTCCGAAACATCGACTTCAACTCGGAGCCAGCTCTGGGACAAACCCGGGAGCGAAACCGACGACTGAGACTCCTTTTGGAGGACTTTGCTGAGCTTGACCTGCAGCCTTCGCATTTACAGGGGCGGGATGTTATTGGCGATGTGTACGAATATCTGATTGGGCGCTTCGCTGCAGGTGCCGGCAAGAAAGCGGGTGAGTTCTACACACCCCCTGAAGTATCAACTCTCCTTGCACGTTTACTCAACCCGAAGGCTGGGGACCGCATCTTGGACCCTGCTTGCGGCTCTGGGTCGCTCCTAATCAAGGTGGGAAAGCAAGTTGGCTCAGAAGACTTTTTCTTGGCTGGCCAGGAGTCTAACGGTTCGACTTGGGCACTATGCAAGATGAACATGTTCCTGCACGGGATGGATAGTGCTCGGATTGAATGGTGCGACACGATAAACAGTCCTCGGCTGGTCGATGATCGTGGCCTTATGAAGTTCAATATTGTCGTTGCCAACCCACCTTTCAGCTTGGACAAGTGGGGTGCGGAAGCAGCGGAGAAGGATCGCTTTAATAGATTTCATCGCGGGATCCCACCCAAGAGTCGAGGCGACTACGCCTTCATCAGTCACATGATCGAGGCCTCGCTCGGAAAAGTAGCTGTCATTGTTCCTCATGGCGTGCTCTTTCGAGGTGGAAGTGAGGGGAAGATACGGCGCCAACTCATTGAGGAGAATCTGCTTGAGTTCGTTGTGGGATTGCCTGTCAACCTGTTCTTCGGGACCGGAATTTCAGCGGCAATCTTGATTTTCAACAAGGGCAAGGAAAACACAGACGTTCTGTTCGTTGACGCTAGTCGTGAATTCCAAGGCGGAAAGAACCAAAACCACCTACGAACTCAAGACATTGAGAAGATCGTTCGCATTTGCCAGGAGTTCAAGACCGTAGAAAAGTACGCCTACCGAGCATCGCTGCCTGAGATTCGGGAAAACGACTTCAATCTCAATATTTCTCGTTACGTGGATACGTTTGAAGAAGAGACCGAAGTCGATATCAAGGCCACCCAAGCGCAGATCGAGAAACTGGAAGGGGAGTTGGCCGCGGTACGCGAAGATATGGCGAAACTCCTTAAAGAATTGAATCTATAGCCTCGGCGACACTACTAACATCATGGGATAACTTATGACCACACCAACCTTCGACGCTAGCCTCAAGACCAAAAAAACTGCCATCGGAGAAATCCCAGTGGAGTGGGACGCAGCAAGCATCGGGAGTCTGTGCGTCACTTTCTCGGGCGGAACACCCTCCAGATCAAGCCCTGAGCACTTCGTCGGTAGCATACCGTGGATTAAATCAGGTGAACTCAACCAGCGCGAAATCTATCGAACAGAGGAATACATAAGCGAGCAAGGACTAACACATTCATCTGCTCGACTTGTTGAACCTGGAACGAATTTGATCGCACTGTACGGAGCAACCGCGGGGGTTGCATCTCGCTCGCGGATTCGTGCGGCAATCAACCAGGCTATTCTTGCAGTTGTTCCTAAAATAGACGATCTCGATCCCAATTTCCTGCACTACGTGCTGCTGGCATTTAGAGAGCAAGTCGGCCGCCTTGTCCAAGGAGCTCAACCGAATCTCAATGCGGAGTTGGTGCGACAACAGCAGATTGCTCTGCCGCCATTACGGGAGCAACAAGGTATCTCGGCCATATTGGGGACGTGGGACCACGCGTTAGATCGTGTTGAGAACTTGCTTGTGGCTAAGAAACAATTCAAGCGGGCCCTTATGCAGCGGCTCCTCACTGGCAAGCTACGGTACAGTGAGTTTGGCAGAGAAGGGTGGAAGACGTATCGCTTGTCTGAACTCCTCGAAAGAATCTTTCGACCCGTCACGCTTCAAGATGATGTGGCGTTGGATCTCATTAGTATTCGTCGGCGTTCAGGTGGTTTGTTTTTCAGGGGTAGTTTCACCGCACGCGAGTTCAAGACTCGAGACCTGAACCGTATTGAAGCTGATGATTTCATTGTGTCAAAACGCCAAGTTACACATGGTGCGCTCGCCATGGTGCGCCAACCATTTGCCGGGATGCACGTGTCGAACGAATACGTGATATTTCGCTGTAAGGCTCCCGAGAAATTGCATATGGCATTTTTCGATTGGCTGTCTCGCAGTCGCATGATGTGGCATCTGGCCTATCTAGCCAGTAGTGGAGTTCACATCGAGAAGTTGATCTTCGACCCCACGGATTTTCTTCGAGAAAGAATTGCCCTTCCGCCGACTCTGCGAGAACAGCAACGGATCGTGGAATTATTTGAGGCCAGCGACACCGAAACTAGGCTGCTCGAAAAAGAGCTGAATACACTCAAGACCCAAAAGCAGGGTCTCATGCAGAAGCTCCTGACTGGCAAAGTGCGGATAGGAGCATAAACAGTGGAAATATTAACGGCTATCCCGTCCTTCAAAGAAGAGCACGTTTCGCAAGTGCCAGCTCTGCAGCTGCTCCAAAACTTGGACTGGGAATATCTTTCCCCCAAGGAGGCACTAGACGCGCGTGCCGGTCGCATGTCCGGCGTTGTGCTAGATGGCATTCTTGCGGATCAACTCCGAGCAATCAACCGGATTCGGTATCGTGGAGAGGAACTTCCCTTCAGTGAGGGAAACATTGTTGCCGCGATGGAAGCGTTGAAGAGTGTCCTTTATGACGGATTGGTCCGTACAAATGAAAAGATCTACGATCTTCTGTTCTTAGGAAAATCACTCCAGCAATCTGTTCAAGGCGACGTCAAAAGTTTCAACCTCCGATACATTGACTGGGATCACTTTGAGAAGAATCTATTTCACGTGACCGAGGAATTTTGCGTCGAGCGCGCAGGGAGCAAGGATACCTACACGCCTGACATCGTCTTGTTCGTTAACGGTATCCCGCTCGTGGTGATTGAGTGTAAGCGGCCAGACCTTCCGCCGGGTCATGATCCCATTCGACAAGCAATTAGCCAACACATTCGCAACGAGAAAGACGATGGCATCCCTGCTCTTTTTCAGTATTCGCAGATTCTGCTCGCTTTATCTCGTAACGACGCGCGTTACGGCACTACGGGGACTCCCGAGAAATTCTGGGCGAGATGGAAGGAAGTCTCAGAGGACGACGCAACGCTCAGTGAGATTGTGAACCGCCCGCTTTTGGTCGCACAAAAAGATCGATTGTTCGCGGACCGTTTTGCATATGTTCGGGACTTCTTTGACCGTGTCGAAACAAACGGAGGGCGTGAAGTCACAGAACAGGATCGGGCCCTATGGTCACTGTGCCGGCCTGAGCGAGTACTTGAACTTAGCAGTCGCTACATTGTCTTCGATGCCGGCGAGAAAAAGATTGCCCGGTATCAACAATATTTCACTGTCCGTAACATCCTGCGCCGAATCGGAACAATTAAAGATGGGCGTCGCGCAGGTGGCGTGGTGTGGCACACGCAGGGTAGTGGCAAGAGCCTGACGATGGTGATGCTTGCAAAAGCCATTGCCTTAGATCAGGGGGAAGGGGGTTGGGACGATTACAAGATCGTGCTCGTAACGGACCGCGTGGATTTGGATGACCAAATACATCGCACATTTAGACACTGTGGAATCGAGCCCGAGCAGGCCACGACCGGAGCGAGTCTAGCCGAGATGCTTGAAAGCAAGAAACAACGAGTTATAACAACTGTCGTGAACAAGTTTGAAGCTGTGGCGGGGCGTGTTGGGTTTCGCTGCGAGAGTCCAAACGTCTTTGTCCTGGTAGATGAAGGACACAGAACGCAATACGGCTCTTTACACACAAGGATGAGAAGAGTTCTGCCGAACGCTTGCTTCATAGGGTTCACCGGAACGCCGGTAATGAAGAAGGAGCGCAATACAATCGAGAAGTTTGGAGGACTGATTCAGCCTACGTACACGATTCGCGACGCCGTTGCCGATGAAGCCGTCGTTCCTCTCTTGTATGAGGGGCGATACGTTCGCCAGAGGGTCGATCAAGCGTCTATCGATGAGTGGTTCGACCGTTACACCAAAGATTTAACCGATGAACAAAAGGCTGATCTGAAGAAGAAGTTCGCTTCGACGGATATGTTGTTTCGGGCCGAGCCGATCGTTAGAGCCATAGCTTGGGACGTGAGTGAACACTTCAGTAAAAATTGGAAAGGGACACCGTTCAAGGGTCAATTAGTTGCCCCCCGAAAAGAAACCGCAGTCTTGTATAAGAAGTTTTTCGATGATTTCGGGATGGTGAAAGCCCAAGTTCTGGTTTCACCCCCCGACGAACGCGAGGGTGAGGAAGATCTCTATAAGGAGAATTCCGACGTAGTTGTACGTTTCTGGAAGACCATGATGGAGAAGTATGGAACGCCCAAGGAGTACGAGCGACAAATCATTAACGCCTTCAAGTTTGGCGACCCGACTGACGAGCAGCTAGATGCGCCGGAAATTATTATTGTTGTGGATAAGCTCCTCACGGGCTTTGACTGTCCGCCGGATACGGTCTTGTACCTCGCGAGGCTTCTGCGCGAACACACACTTTTGCAAGCAATAGCACGAGTGAATCGGCTGTATGAAGGCAAGGAATACGGATACATCATCGACTATCGAGGCGTTCTGGCTCAGTTGGATCAAGCACTAGACCTGTATTCGTCCCTCCCGGAATTTGATCCTCAAGACTTGGCAGGGACTGTCACAAATATCGGGGATGCCATTGAGAAATTGCCTCAGAGCCATGCGGTACTATGGGATATTTTTAGGGCGGTCAAAAATAAACGAGACATTGAGCTTTACGAGCGATTGCTGGCTGATGATGCTCTGCGAATGCAGTTCTACGAAAGGTTCAGCTACTTCGCGCGACTTCTGGCTGTTGCAATTTCGTCGGAATCCTACTTCGACAAGGTTTCGAATGAAAAGAACGAACAGTACAGGAGGGATTTAAGATTCTTCGCTGCGCTGCGCGTGTCTGTCAGAAGACGGTATGCGGAAGTGGTCGGCTTTTCTGAATATGAGCCAAAGATAAAAAAGCTACTCGACACTTATATTGCGACAGACGAAGTTCAAAAAGTCACCGGTGCTATCGACATCTTCAATAAGGAAGCGCGGTCGGAGGCGATCGGGGAGGCGCATGGCGACTCAGCAAAAGCTGACACCATCGCGCACAACACCAAACGAGTATTGAGAGAAAAATGGCAAAGAGAAGATCCCGCTTTCTTTAAGAAGTTCTCGCGATTGCTGCAAGAGGAGATCGATGCTTTTCGAGCGAAGCGCCTTGAGGATGCCGAATATCTCAGCCGCGTAACTGGCATCATGAACGCGGTCCTAACGCGAACGGGCGACAGTGCCCCCGAACAGCTAGCCGGCAAGGAGGTCGCTCTTGCGTATTACGGCTGGATAAAAGATGTGTTGGATAAGATTTCTCCCAACGGAAGCGATTCCAAGGTGCTGGCTATTGAGACGGGGTTGGCGTTCGATCGGATTATCGAAAAGCAGCGGATTGTGAACTGGACGACCAACATAGACGTCCAGAATCGCATGCGTCAGGAAATGGAGGATTACCTGTTTGAATTGAAGGAACGAACTGGAATCGAACTCGGCTTCGCGGAGATTGATGAGATTTTGGATGAGTGCCTAGACATTGCACGGGTCAGGCGACCGTAAATGAGTTCAGCCAGGATCGAATCGATTTGCTTCGGGTCTGAGAAACTCAGCCTGCTCGTAGTGTCTGGCAGTCACGACAACTTTCAGATTACCGTGCATCCCGACCTCCGAATCGTGGTCGACGCTCCTGCTGGCGTGACCTCGGGGAAACTCATCGCTCGGGTCAGACAAAAAGCCCCTTGGATTTTTCGACAGCTTAGATACTTCGAACAGTTCCTTCCTCGGGAACCGGGGAAGCTGTATATCTCCGGAGAAACCTTCCGGTATCTTGGTAGACAGTATCGGTTGAAGCTTTCGTTGGGACGATGGAACGAAGTAAAGCTGTCAGGTCGATTTCTGCACGTAACAGCGGCGGACCCAAAACATACGGAATTGGTAAAAAGACTCGTAGATAGCTGGTACTCGCGGAGAGCCACAATCACCTACGAGAATCGCCTTAAGCGATTTCTCGACGGCAACGGACATTTCGGAATCGATTTACCAAAGATTCGTGTGCGGAAGATGCGCGGACGGTGGGGGAGTTGTGATCGAACCAATTCGATTCTTCTTAACACTGAGCTACTGAAAGCGCCGACCCATTGCATCGATTACGTGATTGCGCACGAACTGTGTCATCTCCGCTATCGAGATCATGGGACAAAGTTTCAGCGGCTCTTAAGTCGTATGATGCCCGATTGGCGGGACCGAAAGAATAGACTTGAAAGAGTGATGAGCGGCTGTTAGATGAGATCGCAATGGGCACAATCAGGACGTTCGCCTCCAGGAGTTCACACGACATCGAAAACCAGTTTGTGGGAGTGAAATTAATGTATATGAAGCACGAAGTTGCGTTGTACTTTAGAGACCAAATGAGAACTGCCAGGGCGGCTGCACTTCGTGACGCCGAAGCTTTCCAAGAAATCGTATTTGTCCTGGAACGTTTAGGGTCCTTCTTGACCGGAAACATCGGGAATCTAGGAAAGTATGGTGATGCAATCCAAGGCATTGCTGCCAAATCTCCTATGGCGACATTGGTCCCCTTAAAACTCCAAGGCATCCACACCTCATTTGAAGCAAAATATCGAATTGTGCGAGAAGCCAGGAATTCGGCGCTTCATGAAGGCGCCCTCGCTCGGCATCTCACAATCAACGCAATAGAACTCTCGCTCGTTCTTGAAGAGGCACTTATGGCTGAATCGTCTCGTATTCTTGATTTTATGGTGAGCAATCCCGTATGCGCATATTTGTGGCAGCCCCTGAGCCTAATTCGGCAAACGATGTTGGTGAACTCATTTTCATTCTTGCCTGTTCCTGTTGACGAAAGGGGCGAAACAGCTTGGCGATTGGTTTCCGATATAGGACTGGCTCAGTACTTGCGCGTTGGAGGAAAGGTCTCTACTGATCGAGTCAGTCAAAAGCTCGAAGAAGCTGTAGATTCAGGGGCGATAGAACTGCTTAGGGCCGAGACGTGTCGTCCTCAGGATGAAATAAAATCGATATTTGAAAAATTCAAGAGCTTCCCATTGTTGGTGCCGTCTCCTGACAACAGGCAACTCATGGGAATATTGACAGCTTTTGATCTGTTGTGAATAGACGCAGCAAAATAGAACTGCACGTGTTCAACCGCAGGACCCTGTCCCAGCGAGTACCTTTTCCGCGGCCAATACTACTCATCCGCGTTTGTGGTTTTGTCTTCAATCAGTTGTGTGGCTGCAAGTAAGCTAGCCCATCACCGCCGAGATTGCATCGGAAAAGAATCGGCTACGCGGAATGCTGCAGAACATCTATTGGACCTGCCGTCCTGAACTATTGTCACAACATGAGTCATGCCTATTTAATCCGTTATCCGAGGGAGGATTGAGTCCTGTCAGTGCCGTTTTAATCCGTCGGCCCGTCTGCCGCTGTGCGATGGTTGGAACGTCTGAATTTCAAGTCCGCTCTGAGCTCCATCGCACCAACTCAGCGGTGATTAGGTTTGAAGCCTCGCACATAGCGCTGCAAGTTTCGACGACATCTTCCTCTTGCACATCGACCTTCCGCAACCTGTCAATCCGGAGACGTTTTCCCCAGCTGGACTGAGGCCAGAATGGATCTACTTTTCGTCGAAACTTATGATCGACTTTGCCGTCTCGGTGTTCAACTAGATGTCGTACTTCGAATGCGATAAATATTTGTGGCCAGTACGGGATGCCCTTCATGTCCAGACCATGGGGTGAAAGTACCCGAGTGGCATTGTTTAGTTCTTCATCAAATCTTTTTAACCCATGCTGCGGAACTACTTCATCGATGATATTTTGAACGTCGTGTTCGGACTCGCCGTTATTTTTAATGTTCCGTGTAATTTTACGCATGGCGCTCTCCGAAATGGAGCCTATCAGTTCGACAAAATGAAACTGCCATACTGTTGAAAGAATTCGATTTAGAAACAACTCAAAATTGCTTTTGAGCGAAACAAGATGGACCTCATGCAAGCCATTGCTCACTTTCAGGATGTACTCCTCGCGCCGGACATTGGGAAACGATCCGCGGATAAGCTCCGCATACTTTCCTTCCCAGAGGAGGGGTGCATGCTGGACAGTGTCTAGCGCCAGACGGTGCGAGAGCCGGACACGGTTTAAATGCTGGCGACCTTGGTCGTTGTAATACCGCAACCTTGAGATACTGTCGTCTTTCACCTTTCCCTCCACTCGTTTTACCAGGCCAATATGCTGCGGGCGCCTCGACAGCGCGAGTACCTTCTCGGCCGCTAATACTACTAAATTTGTTTCGGCTATCCTTGCGCAGCTGAATTGAGCATTTACGTTGGCGGAGAGCGGAAAAATACTGTGGCGGTAATCGGTGCCTCTTAAATCCGTTGGTCCCCCAGACCTGCTTCTACGTCAAACCCCCGCCGGAAGCGGGTTTTGAGGCATTCCGACCACGCCAACTACAGGATTTGTGACATACTTGTGACGACGATCTTTCTCGGGGATGCACAAGCTTGATTTCGTTGTAATCTGGACCTACGCTCGGCTTTAACTCGGCTTGAAGCGCCGAAATCCGGCTTTAATCTGACTAAACGCGCCTTTGGTTAAGTTTTTGAAAAGACAAGGAAGTGATGTCTTTCCAATGCGCTTTTTAAGCTTCAGGAGCTAGTGGCCGCAAGGTCGTGGAGGTTCGAGTCCTCTCTTGGGCACCAATCCTAAGTTACAATTTCCGCGGTTCGAATCGCTTATGACATTTCTTGCGCGTGCTGTCACTTCGATTGTCTTGTTTGCAATCTTCGCGGCGCCCTTCGCCGCGCAGCAATCGTTTCCAGTTACCGCAAAGGTTGACGAACCATCTATCGCCGGAAGGCCAGTTGCAGTGGATTCGAGCGGCAAACTGCTGCCGTGGCCCATGCCGGAGAACACCGGCTACTCGTACTCTTCCTATTTCCTGTCGCAGTGGACGATCGTATGGGATCAATACAATCGCCAGCGGCTGCCCTATTTTTATTGCTGCTTCGATTTCGATCGCAAAACCTACGAACTGATTCCCGACGAGCATTACGTGAATTCTACGGGCTACCTGCGCGCGATGATGCAGGGATTTGTAGAACGCCTCTACGCGTACACCGGAGATCCGCATACGCTGGAATTTCTGCAGAATTTTGTGGACTACGAACTGGAGCACGGCACCACGCCCGCGGATTATGTGTGGGGCAGTGTGCCGTATCCGTCGGCGAATCCCGGCGCAAAAAACTATTCTGGCTGGAGCCAGCACGGCGAAGACTTCGTCGAGCCGCACGTGGTCGGTGAGGACGGCTACGCGTACCTGCGCCTGTATGAAATGACCGGCAAGACAAAATATCTGCAGGCGGCGATTCGCTGCGCGCAGGCGCTGGTGAAAAATTTCAAGCCCGGCGACAAAGATCATTCTCCGTGGCCGTTGCGCTGCCATGCTCGAGATGGAAGCCTGGAAAACGGGTCCGGTATGGGACCGTATTCGGCGAACGTCGTTGAACCGATCATGCTGTTCGACGAATTGATCCGGCTGAAACAAGGCGACGTTGATTCGTATGAACGGGTGCGCGCCGGCGCGTGGTCCTGGCTGATGAAATATCCGATGGTCAACAACGTGTGGGTCGGTTACTTCGAAGACGTCGGCCCGAACATGGAAAATATGAATCAGGTCATACCGTTGGAGTTCGCGCGCTACGTTCTGCTGCACCCGGAAAAAGATCCGCAGTGGCGCGAACATGCGCGGCAGTTAATCAATTGGGTGAAGACCACGCCGAAGTGGCCGAAATATATCGTTCACGGAGCGACGGTCACAACCGAGCAGGGCGACGGAAAATCTTTCTGCTGCAATCTGCCGAATCAGTGTTGCGACAGCCACACTTCGCGGCTTGCCGCGGTGGAAGCGTTTTACTTCGCGAAGACCGGCGACGCGGCGTACAAGGAAGCGGCGTATCGCTCGTACAACTGGGTGACCTATTTTCAAGGCTTGCCGGGCGCGGCGCATGCCCCGTTCAGCAATCAGTGGTGGTTCACCGACCAATTTTCCGACGGCCCGCGGCGCATGATGGACGCGTTTTGGGCGATTCCGGAGTGGGCGCCGGAGGATGAGTCGCACCTGCTCGGCTCGCTTTCGCCAGTCACAAGTATCTCTTACGGCGCGGGATCGGTCACGTATTCCACGTTTGACCTCGCATCCACCGACGTGCTGCGGCTCGACTTCGTGCCGGAAGCGGTCATGGCCGATGGAGTCCCGCTGCGCCAACGCAAGGAGGTTTCCGGGCCGGACGGCACATCCGGTTACACATTCGATTCGTCAACCCGGGTCTTGAGAGTTCGCCACGACGCGGCGCGCAACATCGACATTCAGGGCAAATCTGGCGCGCTCGTTCCTGCGATTGTCACATTCGATGATCCGCACATTCCCGCGGGCACTTCGTTGCATGGCGGCTATCCAACCGCGCGCATAGATTGGGGTGAGGGAGTCTGGAAAATTTCGCCCCCGGGTGGAAAATTCGGGACGTTTCACGTGACGCTTCTGGATCCGGCGACACGCGTTGCGCAATTGAAGTTTCCCGCTCCGCGCATCTTTGTCGGGATTGACGTTTGCAACGACGGTCTGGAAGCGGCGCAAGTTACCATTCGTTCGCCTGAACAAGCCGGCCAAGTCATAACTTTGCGTGCCGGGGAACTGCGCAGGATTCGAAGCGGATGGACAAAACCGTCGTCGGCTGTAGAGTTCGAATTCCAGAATGCCGGAGCGCTTCGCTTTGACAATCTGGCATACGCGCAACCCTAACTGCTCAGGCGCGCGCTTCCCGCGGATTCTTTTCGTCTTTTCGTTGCGTAGACTCTCGTACCACCAGTTTCGGTTCGAGCAGGATGCGCTGCGGCGCGATGGGCGCGCCTGCTTCGATCAGTTGCAACGCCAGCTTGCCGGCCTTTTGTCCAATCGTGGCGGTTTGCTGGTCGATGCTGCTGAGCGGAACTTTGAGAAATTTATTGTAGATAAGATTTCCGCAGCCCACGATCGCTACGTCTTCTGGAACGCGCAACCCCGCTTCAAGTACCGCCGCAATCGCTCCGTATGCAATCGCGTCGTTGTAACAGAAAATTCCATCGGGTGGCGGAGACTGTTGCAAGAGCTTATTCGTCGCTTTGTAGCCGGTCGCGTCGCCGCGCTCTTCTACACGTTCGACGTTGTAAATCAATTCCGCGTTACTCTCCAGGCCCAGTTTCGCAAGTGTCCGTTTGTAGCCTTCCATGCGCCCAACCACGGGGCTCAGGCCGCTGCCTCCGATATGCGCGATTCTCTTGCAGCCCACTTCCGCCAGATGTCGAGTGGCAAGCACGCCGACTTCTTCGTCGTTCACGCCGACGAAATGCGCGGCGAGCTCGGTGAAGCTGCGATCGATCAAAATGTACGGGATGCCCGCTTCTTCGACGCGGCGAAACATTTCCACCGTCCATTGCGATGACGCCACCAACAACACGTCCACGCCGCGCGTGATTAGCTGCTCGACCGCCTGCTTTTCGTGCTTGGGATCCTCTTCCGAGGAAGTTGTAACCAGGGTGTAGCCGGTGCCCTGCAACGCTGCGGAAACACTTCGCACAATTTCAGAAAAAAACGAATTCAGAAGATCCGGTACGACGAAACCCAGCATATTTGTGCGCCCGGTCACCAGTGCGCGCGCCGCGAGATTCGGGCGATAATTCAGTTCCCTGCAGCGCTTCAGCACGCGCGCTTTTGTTTCTTTGCTGATGTCGGAGTGGTCGCGAAGAGCTTTTGAAACGGTGATGACGGAGACGCCCAGGTCCCGCGCGATATCTTTTAATCGAACGGCCATAGAGCAGTTTACCACGCAAGGCCGTAACGAGGGGCCAGCGCGCTGCGCCCCAGCTTGCCCGAACGTAAACGCCTGCGTGCTTTTTTCCCCGGCGAAAATACTATTGGGCGGCGATTTCCGTCCAGGGATACGCCTTCATATCGCGCAGTCCGGATTTTTGCCACATTAGTTCGGGGTGAGCGGCGAGGTGTTGAGCGGCATTGAAGTCGCGGCCGCAGGCGTGGCCTGCGGCCGCGGTGAAGGAAAGTTTCGCAGCCATCGTCGCATCGGTAGCTTTGTTTTGCACCGCGCCTGCCGTGCCATATGCGGGTTGCCACGCGCCCATGCCGCGCGGAGAGAGGTCAACGTGGCCGCACAGGGTACGTTCGCTGGGCTCGCTTTTTCCAGTGAGCGAATCGACGTGATCCGCGAGAAACTTTTGCGCCGCGGCGACATCAATTTTGCCTTTATTTTCCCGCATCAATTGTTCCCAGCGTTTGTGGCGAGCATTTCCGCTTAACGCAGGGTTCTTCAAGTCGAAGTTAGTTTCTTCCGCCGCCAATTTCGGGCTGATGGGAAAATTCGATCCTACAAAGTACCCGTCGGTCTTGCGCTCCAGCGTAACGTTTTTCAAACCGAGCTCGAGACTGGCGATTTCGTTTTTCTTGGTGTCCGCGATCAGCCAGTCGTTGGCATAACCGCCGTTGTTCCCGTCCTTGAAAATTCTCGCTACATCGTCGATCGATGCGGAGTACTGCATGGCCTTGCGGGCGCGCACAAATTCCGGAATTCCGTTGAAATCGTAACCGGAGAATCCGGTGATAGTGGTTTCCGTGATGACCATGCCGGCTGCGTTCACGCCGAAGTCGTCGCCACTATGAATCAGACCCGGCAGTCCATCCATAACGAAGCGATACCCGTTGGCTGGCTTGATATCGAATGCGATGGTCCATCGCGAACCATCCATGTAGCCGGTCCAATCGTTATGCGCGATGACGATTTTCCCGTCCTTGGTGTAGCTTCCTGTCGCCACGAACGCGCTGCAATGATCGGGCGCGGCGACCGTCGCGGGCGACTTGATGTTGTGATCCTTATCGTACTGCCCGACGTAGTAGCTCCACTCTTCGGCTGCATTCATCGTCACCACGTCCCAGACGTCAAGCTTTACGCCGTGAGCCTGCAGGCCATCCGCAAGTCCTTGCATCTCGTCGCGATATTCCTGCTCGATGTGCGGCCACATGACATTTTTCGCGGCGTCGCGATAGAAATTCCAGTCCTTGCCGGTGTCGTGCGTCAATTCCAGCAGGAAAACTTCTTGCAGATCGGCGATTTCAGGTGCCAGCAGATAGCCGTGCTGATAGCCGATTTGCGCGGGCGAGCCGGAAAGTTGAACCACCGTCCATCCGCTGACCGGGGGCTTGCGCGAAGAGCCGGCGAGCAATGCTTCGGATGGAGTCGGGATCGCGGCTGGTTGTCTGCTACGGGAGAGAGCGACCGCCGTCGAGCAAATCGCGATCAGCAAGAGAGCGAGAGAAAAAGCACGACGCATGGACGCCTCCGTGAAGGGAAACAGAAAAGTACCTCGCACAGCGGGATTTTACAAGCCAATGGCCGGCGAAATGCAGTTTTAGGGCCCTGCAGAAGTCCCGCGGAGGGCTTCAAGATTTTCCCTTGCCAACTCATTTCCAGGATCGAGTTGCAGGGCGCGCTTCAAATGCGTGATGGCTTTTTGTGTTTCGCCCAGTTCGGCATAGGCTGCGCCGAGATTTGCCTCGGCCGCAGCGTCGTCGGGCTTGAGCTTCACGGCGGCCACCAGTTCCTGCGCCGCCGCTGGAAAATTCCCCGCATTCGCTTGCGCGATTCCCAGATTGTAGTGAGCGTCAAAATATTCGGGACGGGCGTTTACAGCCGCGGTAAGGTGCGCGATGGCTTCGGGTAAGCGATGCGATGCCAAAAACGCGCCGCCCAAAGCGTTTTTCACCGTGGCATCCCCAGACCGCAGCGCTAAAGCCTGCTGGTATTGTTCGAGCGCTTCTTCAGAAGCGCCACGTAATTGCAGCATCGCCGCCAGATTGTAGTGCGCCTCAAAATCGTTAGGATTATTTCCGATGTGATGGCGCGCCAAGGCCTCCTGCAGCGTCATTCGCGGATCGCGCGTGCCGCCGGCTGAACCCACGGGTAGGACTTGCAACCACAGATGCGCCATTTCATCCACAGCGCGATTTCCGCCGCGGACTCGCTGCGGCGGATTGTTGGGATTGGAAATGTTGTCGCCGGAATTGTCGTAGCGATAGCGCATCACAATGGTCGTGCCGCGAGGCAGCGGTTCGGGCTGCGCCAGGCGAAATACCGCCTGCCAATTCAAGTTCCAATGCGGGATGTGAATGAGCGCCTTCTCGCTACCGTCGGGAAAACGCGCCAGCGCAAGCATGTCGCGGCAAAGATAATGCGCGTGCGGATAGATTGCGAGCAGCTGCACGTCTTCGGGAAGGGTAAATTGATCGGTCACCAGAAAATTGCTGTCGCCCGCGGGAATGTCCAACGCGCGATCGTTGTCCAGCTGCAGTAATACGGGAAATTTCGTGGCCGGCTGGTTTGTGAAATAAATTCCTATGCTGGGCTGAATGGATTCGGTCTTGCCAGAAGGCTGCAAATGCGTGTTCAAAACCAGGTCGTTGCCCGGATCGAGCCGCAGAGCCAGTCCAGGCGGCTCGACAATGGGCGGACTGCCAGGCTTCCAGAAAAGAAAATGACCATCCGGGTCAAACGACTCGGATTCGATCTGCAACTCCATGCCGGGGAAACCGCTCCCCGGCGATTTTTCTTCACGCCGCGCGGACTGCGAGCGATCCACCAGAAGATTTGCGTGATGCACCAGGCGCTTTTCGCCGGGATGAATTTCAATCGCCCTTACAAAACGAGCGGAATTCAACGGCGCGCGAAAAATAAAGTTCCAGTAGACGTCGCTGCCGCTCGCGGGAACTTCAAAAGACGAACTTGCTTTCAGCACTAGATCGGGCGTTCCCAATTGCCATCCGGAAATAAATTTCGGTGTAGGCGGAAGCTCGGCGTGATTGCCTTCCGGCGTTCCGTCGGCGACCCATTTTCGAAAGAGCGCGATTTCATCTCCGGAAAGATGCGAATCATCTTCGAGCCGCAAGCCGTCTTGCGACGGCAGCCACGGCGGCATCAAGCGCTTGCTGGTGACGTCGGCGATCTGGCGCGCGTGAGACTTAACGTCGCCGTAGGTTATGAGCGGAAAGGGTCCCGCTTCACCAGCGTGATGGCAAGGAGCGCACGACCGGAAAACAATTGACGCAATATCATGCGAAAAAGTGACGCGACCGTCAGCCTGCGGCCAGGCAGGCTTAGGTTCAGCAGCGGACTGCGCGGCAACCCAGGAAAATAATATGGCTGCGGCGGCAAGAAATCCTGCGCGAGTTTTTTCCGGTCGAAGACAAATTCATTTCAAATCGGAAATATAACATCCGACGGCATCGGCATGATCTGGGATCATCGCATTGCCGCTGAGCGCGTTGCGAATCGCGTCCTCGAGCTCGTGCGTTGTAGGGGCGGAACGCGAGCGCCCAAAATCTTCGTACCAGTTATCAATTCTGCCGTGATACATGAGCTTACCGTTCAAATCGAAGACCGCGCTTTCCGGAGTGATGGTCGCGCGCGAACGCTTCACCAGTTCGCGACGGACGTCGCGCAACGCTGGAATCGTCAAATGAAACTCTTGGTCGTGCGTGCGAATGCGGGCGGCTGTTTCGTCCGCGTCCGGATAAACCAGCCAAAGATCAGCTTTGCCATGAAATTTTTCATGCAGCTTCTGAATTGAGGGTGCGTAGCGATTCGAAATGGGGCAATCGGTTCGAACAAAAAACAGCACGACGATTCTTCCGTCGGACGCCTTGAAAGGATCGACAGTTTTGCCGTCCAGGTCCTCGGCAAAAACGCGTGGCGCCGATTGCGGCGCGCCGAATCGGCAAATCAACAATATGACGCAAACAATCCTGAGTACCGGTATTTGCGCTAAGTACATGGCGGCGGGAAACTCTCCTCCCCCTGCGAACCACCCCAATTCTACACGGTTGGCCCACTCAGAAAATCCGCAACGCGAAAAAACGGCAAGGAAACGGTGCCGCGCCGTTCTAATCATGGCAGGGAACGTCTCCGGCGTGGCAACTAAGCGTTGGTAACCTGCATCTTGACTGGCAAGTAAGTAAAAGACTTTCGGTGGGGCCGGGGTGGTCCATGAAGAAGGTATTCGCCATAGTGTGCACGCTGATTCTGGTTTTGCAGCCGCTGTTTGGGGATGAAAATCCAGGCAAGCTGGGAAAAGGAAAATCCAGCGCAGCGGCAGTCGCGGAGGCCGCTTCTGTTGATGCCGCGAAGCTTCCGATTCGCCGTGTGGTGCTCTACAAAAATGGCGTCGGCTATTTCGAACATCTCGGCCGCGTACGGGGCAGCCAGGATGTGCATATCGATTTCACCAGCGCGCAATTGAACGATGTACTGAAATCGCTGACAGTGCTCGACCTCTCCGGCGGCCGCATCACTGGAGTGGGCTACAACAGCGAAGCGCCACTGGCCCGGCGTCTGGCCACGTTGCGGCTGGCGCTCGGCGAACGTCCAACGGTAATGGAATTTCTCGGAGCGCTGCGAGGCGCGCGGGTTGAGGTAAGTAACGGGGCCACTGCAGTCGTCGGCAAGCTTTTGAGCGTCGAAAGAAAAACTCGCATGGGCACCGCAGGCTCTGTGGAAATGGAACAAATTTCGCTCATCACGGAGGCCGGAGAGGTACGCAACATAGACTTGAGTACTTCCAGCAGTGTTCGAATTGTGGACCGCGACCTGAACGCTGAAATCGGAAAATATCTTAGCCTGGTCGCTTCCGCACGCGATCAGGACGTTCGCCGCATGACCATTTCCACCACCGGCGCCGGCGACCGCAATTTGTACGTCAGCTATATCAGCGAAGTCCCGATCTGGAAAACGACTTATCGAATTGTTCTGCCTTCGAAAGAAGGGAAAAAACCACTGCTGCAAGGATGGGCGATCGTGGACAACACGGTCGGGGAGGACTGGAACGATATCGAACTATCGCTGGTGGCAGGCGCTCCGCATTCCTTCATTCAGCAACTTTCGGAGCCGTACTACGGGCGCCGTCCGGTCGTGGACCTGCCGGAAAGTGTGCAGCTTTCGCCGCAGACTCACGCTGCAACCCTGTTGGGAGGAAACGGAAGATTGAGCGGCCTGGTCACAGATTCCTCCGGTGCGATTATTGCCGGGGCCAGTGTGGCTCTGAAGAATGAGAACGGCGGTGTGATCGCACAAACTAGCACTGACAGCAACGGCCAGTATTCCTTCGACGGGATCGCAGCAGGAAATTACCGCGCGGAAATAGAGTATTTCGGTTTCAAGAAAAATGAGCTTACGGCGCTGAATGTCGGTCCGGGCGATAACATTGTCAATTCCCAGCTTCAGGTTGGAGCCGCTACGGAGACGGTTGAGGTGACTGCATCGACCACGCCCTTGAACACGGCGTCCGCGGAAATCATGCGTCGCGGGAAATTAGCGGTGGCGAACAGGCCGCATTCGTCAACTGGCTTCGGCGCCGGGACCGGCGGAGGGACGGGAGGAGGAGGCTTTCGCGCGGGCATCAACGGTCGAAATGTCGCGAACCTGGCGTTGCTCACGCCGGGCACGGTCGAAAATTCCATCGCGCAGCTGAATGCGGCAGCGAACGGAGCAGATCTCGGTGATCTCTTTGAATACAAGCTCAAAGATCGCGTGACTCTGAAGAAAAACCAATCCGCTCTGGTACCCATCTTGCAGTCCGAAATCGAAGCCGAAAAAGTCTCATTGTGGAGCGGAACCTCGGGCGCAGGACGGCCATTGCGCGCTGTCTGGGTGAAGAACACCAGTCCCCTGACGTTTGACGGCGGAAGTTTCAGCGTGCTCGACAACGAAGTGTTTGCCGGCGAAGGCTTGACGGATCCTTTGAAACCTGGCGAGCGCCGGCTGCTTTCTTACGCAAGCGATCTTGGCATCCTGGTCGAAGCAGTGCAGAACAGCCGTCCGCAACACGTCACACTCACAAAAATTTCCAAAGGCGTTCTGACGCAAGTTAGCGAGGAAGAGCAACGCACGCTGTACACGGTCCGCAGTCAGGAAGACAGCGCTCGAACACTGGTGGTGGAGCATCCTGCTCGCCCCGGCTGGAAACTGAAAAATGGCGCGCAAGAACCCGAAGAAAAATCACCCGGAACGTATAGATTTCGCGTCGGCCTTGCGGCGAAAGCGACGTCGACATTACCGATCGAGGAGGTTCGGCCCGTTTCCGCAGTCTATCAAATTGCCGATCTCGGACCGGACCAAGTTCAGCTGTTCCAGAAAAATGGCGCGCTCACTCCGGAGATGGCGGCGGCTTTGCAAAAAATCACCACGCAAAAAGCCGCAGTGCAAAAACTCGAACAGGAAATGGAAGACCGCCAGAAGGACATCGACCGCATCGTGGACGATCAAGGCCGTCTGCGCGAAAATATGAAAGCGTTGCGCGGCAGCGCCGAAGAAAAAGCGCTGCTGCAGCGCTACACAAAACAACTCGACGATCAGGAGACGCAGCTCGCCGCACTGCGCAAGAAAATCCACGACAGCGAAACGCAGCGCGACGCGGCACAGACTCAACTCGAAACCATGATCGACGAATTGCACCTTGAAGCGTCGTTCTGAATTTTTGCGCCAGTGGGTGCGGTGTACCTGTACCGAGTGACAGGTTTCGGTGAAGCACAAATTGGGCTTGCGCGTTCCGGCGATGCGGCTCCGAAAATACAATTGAAGATGAAGGCGGAGGCATCGCGATGAAACGTTTCGTCTATTTACTTACCGCAATTTTGCTATTGCTTACGGGTACTCTGCTCGTTACCCGGCCGGTGTTTGCTTCGCATGAGGCAAAAGGGACCAGCGTGCTCACCGGCGTGGTGATCGGGCCGAATGACAAACCGGTTGCCCATGCCGCAGTCAGTTATCAGTCTTCGGGCGGGAATGCGGCGCACGCGGTGCATACCGATGCGCACGGGCGATTCACGATTACCAAACTGCCGGCGGATAATTACGATTTGCGCGCGTCGGCCAATGGAATTTTTTCCCAGTGGGAGAAAAACATCACGATCCACAGCGGGCAGACGCGCAGCGTCACGCTGCAACTGATCTACGCGAAACAAATGCCCAAGGCGGCGATGTCCGCGAGCAAGAATAATTAGAAAAGCCAACGTCGGAGGGAAACGCGGAGCCACTGGACCGGTCGAAAAGAGATTCCTCGCTGCGCTCGGAATGGCGGCTTCGCATTTGGCTATCGGAGTTGGCTGCGGACTCCAGCTATTCCTGCAATAGTTCCGACAGGTCGTGCAGATCGGTCGCCGAGACATCGGAAATCGCACAGAATTCCATTCCGTGCACGCGGAAATAATTCCACTGGTAGCCATTGTGCGTTCCGGTTGCGGCAATCGAAGAATCGGTCGGCGAATCCGGCCACACGAATACGTTGATGAAATGCTTGCGCCTGCCGTAGACCAGCACCGCGACGCTGCGACCGTTCAGAACATCGAGCCGCCCGCCAATCAACGGAAATCCGTTTTCGGCGAGATCGCGCACCGGAGGGACATAATTCAGTCTGCCGTCGAACCACGGTTTGACGGTGTGCTGATCGGTGGACGTGACATCCGTCAAATGGCCCGGCTGCAGCGAACGGACATGCGCGTCAATGACTTCGGTCAACGCGGCCTGCTCAACTCCAGATTTTCCGGACAGAAGGCGCAAGGCTCCGAAGTAGGTAACCACCAGCACCAGGACAATGGCCGCGCTGGCTGCCAGCCAACGAAAAATGGGCACCCAGGTCCATTGATAATCCGATTCCAACGTGGTGTTGGCGATTTGGCGTTCGATTTTCTTGCGCAGTCCCGCGGGAGCGCGCTCGTACAACTTTGCCGCACGCAGCGAAGCGCGCAACGACTCCTGCTCTTCCAATTGCGCGATGCAGGGCGAGCACGATTCGAGGTGCCGCTCGAATTCCTGCGCGCGGAGCGGATCAAGCTCGCCGTCCAGGTATCCGTGCAACAGCGCTTGGGAAATTTCACAGGTCACGGTGCACCTCCTGGTCGCCGGCATCGCGCCCGACGGAAGGATTAAGCATACGCTTCAGCCCATCGCGGGCTCTTGCCAGCGTGGACATTACGGTGCCGATGGGAATCGAAGTAATGGTCGCAATCTCCTTGTAAGAACAGCCTTCGAGTTCGCGCAGGACCAGGATTTCGCGCGAACGCGCCGGCAAAGTTTCCAGCGCCTTCATTAACCGCTCCCTTTCATTAGATGCCACCGCCGCCGCCTCCGGAGACTGTGTCGGCTGTAGATGAATGGTTTCATCAAACTCGGTGGTCAAGTCGGCCCTGCGATTTTTCTCCAACCAGGTGTAGCAGGAGTTGCGAACAATCTGCAGCAACCAGGCGCGCGCGTCGACTCCGTGAAATCCCGCGATAAATCGAAAAGCTCGCACCATGGCTTCCTGGGTCACGTCTTCGGCGTCGGCGCGGCTGCGCAACAGCCAGCGCGCCAAGTTAAAGGCGGCATCCTGATGCGGCATGACCAATCGCTCAAAGCGCTGACGATCAGCAGGCTCCAGCACGTACAGACTCCCTCTCTCCGGTAAAGACTGGCTCGCTGGTCATCTTATTCCCATTTTTGTGCTCGTGCCTACCAACTTGGGCTTCGGATGCGGGGTTTTCGCCCAGGTGGTCAAAAAAGGGTGGGCAGTGCTACCCCGGGGGTCTTTTCGGATGGATTCGCAAACAAAAGACTTATTTCTGCGAGCGTGAAAAAGAGTGCGGAAGAGGAAGGACGACCGACAGAAAACAAAGGAGTTGATGTTGCACTCTTTTTGGAGGGTGAAGGAAAAAGTGAACTCGCAAAAAATGCAAGGTTAGGAACCGCGGTTTAGAAGGTGTGCGAGCGGCTGGGCAAATGAGCTGAGGCGCGATTGTAGCGAGCGAGATTAAACACAGACCGCCAGGGGGTAGCAGGGCCGGCTGGCGGGGCTGGCTGAAAAGAAAGGGTTGTGCGGACATGACTCGAACCGCGATGGCTGGCCGGGCCGTGGGAGTGGCAACGGTGGCGGTGCTATTCGTGCCCGCTTTTCGTGCTCGGCGCTGGAATAAAGGAGGTGGGGCGCCAGTCTTTCCTCTTGCAGCGCGTACGCGAGCGGTCAGGCGCAATTGCGGCAGATTAAATAGGAGAACCATGAGCGACAAGACGAAAGACGAACTTCTGATTGACCATAACCATGACGGCGTTGACCGCAGGGGCTTCCTGAAGTGCATGGCGTGGGCCGGCACCGGGACCTTCTGCGTGATGAGCGGAGGCGTGCTGAAATCATTCAGCCTGAGCCGGCTGGGGGAATTCGATCCGACTGCGAGCAAGGGCGAGCTGCAATTTGTCCAGATCAGCGACAGCCACATGGGATTCAATAAACCCGCGAATCAAGACGTGGCGGGAACGTTGAAAGCGGCGGTGGAAAAAATCAAAGGGCTGCCCAACGCGCCGGAATTCTTGTTGCACACCGGCGACATCAGCCATCTTTCCAAGCCGGAAGAATTTGACGCCGTCGATCAGATCCTGAAGGACACCGGAAAAGAGGTATTTTTCGTTCCGGGCGAGCATGACGTGTTGAACGACGACGGCCAACAGTTTCGCGAGCGTTACGGCAAAGGATCGCAAGGCGCGGGCTGGCGGAGCTTCGACAAAAACGGCGTGCACTTTGTGGGCTTGGTGAATGTGATGAACCTGAAGGCTGGCGGGCTAGGCACGCTGGGCGCGGAACAACTGGAGTGGCTGGAAAACGATCTGAAAAAGCGCTCGAAGAGCACGCCAATCGTGGTCTTCGCGCACATACCGCTGTGGAGCGTTTATCCGGAATGGGGCTGGGGAACAGACGACGCGACGCAGGCCCTCGCCTACATGAAGAGCTTCGGATCGGTGACCGTGCTAAACGGCCACATCCACCAGATCATGCAAAAGGTGGAAGGCAACGTGACATTCCACACCGCAGCATCAACCGCGTTTCCGCAACCAGCGCCGGGCAAGGCTGATTCACCCGGACCGATGAAGGTGCCAGCCGAGCAATTGCGGAAAGTTCTCGGCATCACCGACGTGCAATTCGTTCGCGGGAAAAACGCGCTGGCGGTCGTGGATTCGGATCTGGCATAACCTAAGCGTCATCTGTGTGCGTGATTCTATCCGTCCATTCTGTTGCGGCGGACGGGACGATTCTCGGTGCGTCGGCGAGCCGGAAATTAGCCCTCACTGCGCTGCGGCGTATAGTCCCTCTGGCTGGTTGGTCCTCAGGAAGCCTCCGACGAAGCACGCTGAGTCTGGCCCGCGCCGTTTGACACGAGAGCCCGCAACCAACAATGCGCCAACTACCCCGACGTGGCGCGGCTTTTGCAAAATTCTTGGTGCTGCTGACTTTGCTCGCTCCTCCGCTGTTCGCGCAGTCGGCATCTTCTCCAGCCCAGCCAACGTCTGCTTCCAAGCCGCAAACTGGGTCCGCGCAAACTGCCTCACCCCAAGCCTCGGACGTCCGCGTCGCGTAAGCAGGTCAGGATCATCGACCAGGGGCTGGGTCAGGGAAAACCCGCCTATGACCTGATGGTCCCCGAAGGATGGCAATGCAAGGGTTGGGTGAATGTGGGTGTGGCCGTTCTCGGTTGTTGGGTACGCCACTGCCGGGTGTTTTTGGCGGTTGAAGCTGTTGAATTATCTGTGCTGCGGAGGCTGCAAGACTTCAGCGAGTTTATTCGCGAGCGCATGTGAGGCAAGAATTTCTTGTTTTGCCCAGCTGCGAAACTTGCGTAGTACTAGTGTTAAGCTATTGATATCGCTGGAGTTAAATATGATTTTCGCTTAGTAGTAACCGGCAGCAACGTACTACGACTTGCGTACCGTGTCCTCTGGCTCCGACGGGCCATTCACAGAAATGGCCGTCGCCCGTAACTTGTTACAACGGGTTGGGGGCCGCGCGGGGACAGCGGCTCCGCAAGGGGCCGTGTGCGAGCTACCCAACCCGCTTTTGTTCTTCCTGCTGGCTCGATCACCGAAAATTTCGAGCATTTCGCACGTAGACGTCCAGTACTCCGGGCACGGGTCCTCCGAACATCGAAAAAACCGACGGCCAGGCGCATGCATCGGATTGAGCTGTGGCCCAATCGAGCATGCCTGAAATCAATAACTTACGGAAGGCCAACGAGAATGGCTGGGACGAAACTGGAGCCTTGGTCCGACAGTTGAAGGATGCTGGCCGAGCCGCGACTTGCAATCCCCTGCAGACCGGTTTGACAGCGATTTTCGTCCTGGTTTGCCTCTTCGGGCCGATCTCCCTTCACTCGTCTCCAACGGCACCTCCTCGGACGGACAGGGACAGTGGCAAGATTTCCGAGGCGTTTGCCCGGTACGTCCGGGTGACCGACAGCCGGAACAATTCAGAGCTGCAACGCGGAACGAACTTGCTGTGGGTGGATTCGTTGGCAGAGGCCGCGCGAAAAAAGGCCTACGCGGACCTGAGCCGCGGCGAAATTCAGCTGGAGCAGCGTTCGACGCGGGAATCGGGGCGCGAGATGGTATGCCCGGACTGCATGATTCATCATTGGGAAGGGCTGGTGTTTATTCCGGGAGCGCGACTGGACGACGTTCTGCGGGTGCTCGAGGATTACAACCATCATGCGGAGTCTTATGCGCCAGACGTAGTGCGTTCGCAAATCGAGGCCCACGACGGCGATCACTTTCGAGTTTTGCTGCGGTTCCGCCGGCAGAAAATAATTACGGTGGTACTGAATACCGAACACGAAATCAGTTACTTCCGCGATTCAGCCACGCGCGCGCACAGTCGCAGCAGCGCCACCCACGTGGCGGAAGTGGAAAATCCGGGCAAAGCGAATGAGCGGGAAAAGCCGCGCGAGGAGGACAACGGCTTTTTGTGGGCCATGGAAACCTGGTGGCGCATGGAGGAAAAGGATAACGGCGTTTACGTGCAGAGCGAGGTGGTTTCGCTTTCCAGGGATATTCCCGCCGGGCTGGGCTGGATGATCGGGCCGTTCGTGACGGCGGTACCGAAAGAGTCCTTGACCTTTACGCTGGAGGCGACGCGGAAAGCAGTGTTGGCGCAACTGCGCGCGAGAAATTCAAACTGATGTTTGCGGTGAAGCGCGGCGCGATTTTTCCGCGGCCGCGCTGAGCAATAATTTTCGCAATTCGTTGACGTGAGACTCCCAGGAGAATTTTGCGGCGGTCCGTAAGCCATTCGATGCGATGGCTTCGCGCAGCGCCGAATTGGTGGCCAGCAAGCGGATGGCAGCGGCCAGTTGGTCCCTGTTTTCCGGATCTTCGAGAACGATTGCATCCTTACCATGCGCCAGATAATCCGCGACTCCTGCAGCCGGGCTGACGACCACGGGCAATCCGCAGGACATGGCTTCGAGGACCGGCAAATTGAAAGAGTCTTCGAGGGAAGGGGCGACGAGAGCATCGGCCGTGGCGTAGAAAATTCTGACATCGGGCACCGGCGCGAAAAACTGTACGTGCTGCGCGATGCCGAGCTTTTGCGCTTCTAGACGGAAGGGTGCTTGCTCATCCTGACCGACGACGAGCAGGCGAAGTGACATGCCGTTGTCTTGAGCCGAGTTCTGAGCAAGGCACTGAGCGACGCCTTGCAGGAGAATTTCGAGGCCTTTGTTTCGCCAGTCATTGCCGATCAGCAGCAGAACAAAATCGCGTGGCGAGCACTTCCATTCGAGGCGGTATCGTTCACGCATGGCTGCCAGCGCCGGCGGCGAGAAATGCTGCGCATCCACGCCGTTGGGAATTACGGTTACGTCATGGCGATCAAAATAGCGGGCAAGTTGCGCCGCGGTGTGTTGAGAAACTGCCGCCAGAGTGACGCCGGAATTGCGATAAATGCGGCCTTCCAAATTGCACATCAACGCATAGTAGAGCTTCCGGTGTAAGCCGCGAAAACCGCCTGTGCCGCGGGCCTGTTGCAGTTCGGCAATACGACGAAAAACCGCGTGCACTAGAATGACGTCGGCGTCGAGGGCGTTGATGCCCGGAGAAAAAACTATGTCCGGAACGGTGTGAGTAGCGCGTTGACGCCGCCAGCGCGTCCAGCGATTCAACAAAAGCCAGCCGAGAAACTGAATGAGATGGGGCGCCGGGAAAGAGTGCACACGATGCCAAATGATCTTCGCGGAGTCGCTTGCGGCGGCCACCTGGTCTGGGTTGCAGTTTAAGTCGCTGACTTTTTGGGCATAGAGGTAAATCGTGTCGCGGTGCTGAGTGGAAAGGTGATTGAGCAATTCGGCTACTGCGCGCTCTGTGCCGTGCTGACGGTCTACCGCAGGGGAAACTACGGCGACGCGCACGTCAGCGGCCTTGCACGCCTTGGCAACGGGCATTTATCCATGGTTCGAGCGCACCCACGCTTAAATACTACCGCACAAAGCCCGAGCGATGGTTGATGAGAGCGGCGCCTCCGATAACTTCATCGAGGAACCGATGCGGGTTAGAAGACCGGCTGGCGTCACGAGCTTAGCAGAATCACAACCGCTGGAGGATCGCCTAACCCAAGAGCTTTTGAAAAACCAGCCCGCGGTTTCCTGCTCATCTTGCCTCCTCGTTTGGAGGCCCCGATTCTACCTAAGCCGGTCGTCCCGTTTTAGAGGTCAGCATTTAATTTAAATAACATATCACGATAGTTATAATTTAAGTCGAGCCTGATATCAAAGTCCTGCGCGAAGTGCTTTTGCTTGACGACCAAATCTCTTTGCTTTCCTGATGTTCGCCACTGGGCAGGCGCAATCGGAAACTGAAAGGAGTTATGGTTCCGCGATTGAAATCGACACTACGAGTCCATCTCCATTCTTAGAGCTGCCAGTAAAAAGACTCATCTGCTCGCCCGGACGTATCTCGATGGTTGCTCCGTCTTTGCCACGCCACACACTATCGCTAACGACTTTCGTAAAATGGGAGTTTAACATTTCAATAACTCGATCTCGCTCTTCGTTGCCATACTGTACAGCCATTAATGACACCCTATAGTTGGTAAAGCGGTAAAATCTTTGCCTCTTAGAATTAGGGTCTTGGAGAACGATGGAATAATCCCCGTGGTTTACGAACTCTTGACAATGTCCTCCTGCATCCAAATATTGCTCCGTCACAGCAGAGTGGACAATTTGCCGACACTTCGACAGCGGGTCAGGGTCGCTCGCGGGCTCTTCAGAAGCCCATGCCATCGAGTCTTCACCTATCGAGTGGCCCATGAAAGCCGTTGGTGCCGGTGCTTCGGGCGACTGCGAGCAGCCTGTCGCGCTTAACCAGCAAGCCCAAAACATACCTGCGATTTCTATGCGTCGCATCCACATCGTATAGTCAGTATAATCTTCTGCTGTCTCTCATCGTGGACTTATACTTGACCGAGCTAGAATATTGTTTTGCACAACCTTCGCCCGGGCTATTCTTCTGCACTGCAAGCAGAAGGAGTTCTTCCTTTACCCAGGTGAACCAAGTCTGATTATGAAGGTCGCTCTGTAAAAAAATGACTCAGGTCACGCTCCCGTCGCTAAGGACCTCGCGGAATCCGCTGGTGGCGTTCGGATTATTCGTTGTGACGATTCTTGGAGCCTATTTGGCTTCAGAAGCCATTCTTGACAATGACCTCACCAATTTGGCTTTTGCCGCACTCCTGTTCGTCGCGGGAGCGGTCGTCATCGCCATCCTCAATGATTGGCGCAGGGGCCTTTATATCCTAATTGGGTGGATTCTTTTCGAGGATATTGTCAGGAAGTATCTCAACAACAATATGGCCATCTATTTCGCCAAAGATGCGCTAACGATCATCCTCTATCTTTCGTTTTTCCTTGCTAAACGCGTTAAGAAGATCGAAAGATTCCGCGTACCGTTCCGAATAGCCCTCCTGGTGTTTTTTTGGTTTGGACTGTTGCAGATGTTCAATCCTGCTTCACCAAGTATCTTCTATGGCATCTTGGGAATGAAGGTCAATTTTTTGTATATCCCGCTGATTTATGTGAGTTATGCCTTCCTAGAATCAGAGGAGGATTTGCACCGTCTTTTATGTTTCGCGTGTGTTCTCATTCTCGTTGTGGCGGGGCTCGGATTGGCACAATCCATAATTGGCCCGACATTTTTGAATCCGCCGCACCTGCAAGATGATATTCGGGAAATGAGCTCACTTTACCGAATATCCCCAACCTCAGGTCTGCTCTCTTACCGCCCCACTTCGGTATTCGTCAGCGCCGGGCGTTTTCAGAATTTCCTGATAGTATCGTGGATTATTGCGTTAGGTTTTGGTGGCTATCTTCTCTTACGCAGCCGGCGGAGCCGTACTCTTGCATTTACCACGATCGGTGCCGTTGCTGCGGCCTCTATAATGAGTGCCTCGCGTGGAGTTTTCATGTGGAACATGGGAACTACGCTGGTCATGTCGGTCGGGTTTTTCTGGGGCTCGCCGTGGCGTCAACGCGAAACAATACGCGTCTTGCGCGCCGTCCAGAGAACCGTGCTCCTCGTAGGGATTGGTATTCTCCTCCTACAGACGTTCTTCCCGGAAGAACTCGGCTCGCGGTTGGGACTCTATGCCGACACACTTATGCCAGACAGCCCCGCGAGTGAACTCGTTCATCGCACACAGACCTATCCCATGCAGCAAATGGAAAACGCCTTCGCTCACCCCCGCTGGCCTTATGGTTACGGGATCGGTACTTGTACTCTTGGCGGACAGTATGTGAGGCGTATCATGGGGGCCGAGCCCAGCAATGTCGGCGTCGAAAGTGGCTATGGCGATTTGGTTGTGGAACTGGGTATCGTCGGCCTGATTCTTTGGATTATCCTCGGTTTCTCCATCGCCATTTCTACCTTCCGGGTTGTGAAGGAACTCCGAGGCACACCTTGGTTCCCGCTGGCATTTGCCATTTGGTTCTATGCCGTTCTCCTTTTTTTCCCGATGACGTTTGTCGGCTTCCCGTACCAAGACTTTGTCCTGAACTCTTTCCTTTGGGTTCTGCTTGGCATTGTGTATCGATTACGGGTGTTCTCGAAGGCAGCCCAGCCTGGCCTCAAGCCGGCCTCTGAATTGCGCGACGCGCTTGCTACGGATCGGGTGCTATTCTCGAATTAGACGAAATGATAATGGGCCATAGAAACTGGCCTCAACAAATTGAGGCAAAAATCACCGATTCAATAAGATTTCGATTTTCACTTGCCCTGTTGCTCGTGCTCGCATTCTGCTTTGTCCTTCAAGTCGTCAGTCCACTCCGGCTTAACACAGACGCCATTGTTCTCTTGTCTATGGGGGAATCGGGCGCTCACGGCGGGGGCTTTTTGGATGACGGACAAAAGACCGTATTCCCACCGGGCTACCCTGCATTACTCGCTGTTCTGCTGAGCTTAGGTTTAGCCCATTCTTGGGTCATCGTTGGATTGAACATGGTCTTCTTGTCGATAGGGCTAGTCGCCGCCCGCTCTCTACTCATTCTTGAGTTCTTTGAGGATAGGGCTGCTGTTCTGATGATTTGTTCGTTTTCTCTGCTGTCGTACGTGGCAGTGAAACATTCCACCATTCCCTTAACCGATGTACCATTTTTTTGCTGTTCGATGTGCTGCATCGCCGCCATGAGTCGGATAGCGACTGCGGATTCGAATTGGCGGTTTGTGACGCTTGCGGGGGCAGCTTGGTTCTTGGCAATGGCTGCGATAAGCGTGCGCAGAGTCGGGCTTGCGCTGGTTCCTCCGTTAGTTTTTGCGATTATGCGCAGTTCTCAGTTCGGGGTGCTGCTGAAGCAGCTTTCTCTTCGTAGCAAATTGATCGTCGCAGCCAGCTCCTTACCCATGTTCATCGGGACCATATACATCGTTCTCAGGACATCTTCACTGTCCGATTTCAGCGTTGAGAAGGTCAAGATATCCAATTTGGTTTTGCAGATTCTCTCCTACAGGCTTACGGAACTCGGGGAATTGTTTGCTAATGTTCCCCTGTCAAAGATGCCTGCAAGGCTTCAGATTATTGTGCCGTGGATGGGGTTTTTTCTGTTTCTGCTCGTCCTCTCTGGCTTGGCCACGAAACGAAGAGAAATCAGTTCAACCGAAATCTTTCTAGTTTGCTATATGGGCATTTTGTTTGGCTGGCCGTACTACGATGCGAGATTCTGGTTGCCAGTCATTCCCCTTATGGGTGCTTATTCAGTGCTAGCGGTTAAGACTCTTAACTTTCCAAGGGTCGCTGTTGCGATGTACTGCATCGTTTTTGCGACGCTCGGCTTCTGCGCAATCGCCTATAGCATGCGAATTAGTTTCGCCGGTTCCAAATTTCCTGACAAATATGGCGACGGGTACCTGCGACCAACGTACTGTGCGGCTTTCCATTCATGCCGTGATGGTGGTGATCCAAACAAAGTCAATGCTAAGGCCCTGCGTTTGCTCCGTGAGTACGAGTAGGCGACAAGATCGTTATACAGGACAGTCCGCAAGAAGGAGAACCGGCAGCATCACCTGCTTGGCAGCCGGTGCAAGTCAGACATCTAGCTGCACAACAAAGTTGCGGCTAAGAGATTGGCATGTTTCCGATTGCCGATGGAATTTCGTGCGGGCTTCGGTGACGGTTTTCAGGAATCGAGACACGGCCTATTTCATCTCTAGGAATGCCTGCGCAATCGCGGTCAACGGCACCATCTCAGCGTAGCATGGCAGGGCGCCCGACGGCGGCACTGAAATCAGTGCAATCCGATTCTGGAAATTCTTGCCAGGCCTGGCCGCGAAGGGCGGCAGCGAGCTGTTGCAGCTGGTCCTTGCCCATGAGTTCGCTTCTGGCCCGTTCGAAGTTTTCCTGTGCCACGGAATAATCAAGGAGGGCAGGAATATCTCTTGCGATTTCGTCCTCGCGCTGACTCTCACAGACTTGCCCGATTTTATACTTGGCGACAATGCAGGCGAGCGTGCTGTCACCAGGCGTTTGAGCAAAGATGGGCCTTTGCGCTTGCACGTAGCTGGAAACTTTGATGGGTAGGCTGGTGCGTCGAAATAATTCGTATTTTTTCCCCGCCGGATACATGGCGTAGAGCAAATCGCAAGCGGCGAGAACAGGAATTGCATCTTCCTCGCTCAAGTCGCCAGGCGATGCAAAAATTCCCGTGTCTGCTGCCGCGATTGCATCCATTTCCGGCGAAGAGCCGATACGGACGATGCGCAGCTGGCGTTTTTCTTGTGCTGCAAATTTCTTGCAGGCCGACACAAAGCGCAGGAACGGCTGAGGCTGGTAAAGAGTGCCGATGTGGCCAATGCTCAGATGGCTTGGTTCCGGGGATGCGGTTAGTTGCGGCAGCGCTGGTACATGCAGGTACAGCGCGAAACATTTCACGCCGTATTTTTGACGATACAAATTTCGCATGCCCCAACTGGTGACGTCGACACTGTGCGCCGCTCGCAGCAGTCGGGGAAAGGTGTTGCGCAAAACAGGGCGGAACATGGCATAGCGTTCTGAGCGAATCCAGGTTCCGAAGGGATCGTCGTGGATCGTGAGATGGACTTTTTTGCCTTGTGAGATGAGTTCGGCCGCGACGGAAATGCCTTCGTAGTGCCCGACCACCCAATAGAGATCGGCTTGCATCTGATCCAGCAAATTTCTTACGCGCGATTTTGATCCAGGCAAAAATCCGGTGCGCGCGCTCAAGTCGCTAAGCAGCTCGACTGTCGTGAGACGCGGTCCAAGCCACTTGTACTTGTGCTGTGAGTCTGAGTTTGCAGCAGGCCGGTTCGCGAGGTAATACCATTGGATGTCGAGGTCGGGAAGATAACGGAGATGGCTGCGCAACTGAGCGGAGCCGCCGCCAAGTTCCGGAGAAAATGGCGTAAAGAGCGCTATGCGCACGGAAAAGGGCTCCGTACCTCGACACTTGCGAATGGTGTCGGTGTTGGTGCGGGAAAACGGTTATCTCTCATGGCGCACTGCCTCAACCGCTTTGCTGATTGCCTCGATGGTCGCGGCGATGATTCTTTGCGGCGAATGCGTCTCGACGTGATCGAAACCGCGCAGCCCAGCTTCACGCAATTGTTCGCGATCGGAGAAGGCGAGGCGCAGAACGTTTGCTAAGGCTGTAACGTCGCCGGCCGGAAAAATAAATTGCGGGTTTACGGGTGCCACAAGATCGCGTGCCGCGCCAACTTGGTCGCTAACAATTACCGGACAAGCGCAACACATGGCTTCATTCACGACCACTGCGAACGGTTCATAGACGGAAGGAAGCACGAAGACGTCTGCCGCCGAATACCATGCAGGCAGTCGGGACTGGTTGACGAAACCGAGAAATTTTACGCGGTGCTGGATTCCCCGTTTCACCGCCTCGGCTTCCAGTTGCGCGCGTTGTGGGCCCTCACCAGCGAACACAAGAACAGAACCTTCGAGCCCGGCTTCGGCGAATGCTTGCAACAAGTCCATCGGACGCTTCCACGGCTGCAGCTTTGCGCAAAAGAGAATGACGGCTTGCCGGGACGCGACACCCAGACTTGCGCGGGTGGCCTCGCGGTTCGCGAGGGCGGACTGGGCTTTCCACCAATCATTGTCAACGGTATAGGGAGTGAGGGTAATTTTTGCGGCGGGAATGCCGAGACTCTGGATCATTTCGAATGTGCCGGTGGAAGGGACAATCACCTGGTGGGCCTGGCGAAAAAGGAACGGCCAAAACGCCTTCTTGAACGCAACTTTCCAGGCTTTGCCGTCGCGCGGAGCCAGGCTGTGCGCGTCGGTACCGAACAGGAAGGCGGCGCCAGACGCCTTCGCCGCGCGGCGAGCAATCCAGAAAGATGCTTGAACGTAGCCGACAAAACACAATACCGCTTCAAATTTTCCGCCGCTTATCAGCTTGGACAGCTCTGGATTGTTCAGCCCCCAAAAGGAGTCTTGGCCCGAGCCCTTATTCGGAACGGCGGTCCACGAGTATCCCTGCAAGAGCGGAACATCCCATTTGACGCTGGTGGCAAAATCCGGATCGACCGCCGCTTCCGCCCCGCGCAAAGAACAATAGGCCACGTGCAGATCGAGCTGCGGCTCGGCCGCCATGCGCCGAAAAATGGGCGCCATGTATTGAACGGGGTGCGCGGCGACTGCCAACACTTTGAAATGGCGCGCAGGCATAAGCTGTTTGGCGTGAGTTAGCTCCACTTCGAAGACAAATCCGCTCGCCGATTCACGCACTGATGGCCTCTGGTTCCGAGTATAACTGGGTTTCGAAGCGCTAAACTGCTGTGCTAAACTGGCAAAGTCTAGGCCGTAACTCTCAGGGGCTACGGTTCATCGCAAGTCTCCGCAGACACTTCCCCGGCAAAGCGGGGCTGAACGAAATTCTGGTTTACGAAGGAACCGTTATGTCTGGGCATTCAAAGTGGGCCACGATTAAGCATAAGAAGGCGGCTACAGACGCCAAGCGCGGCCGGGCGTTTACGCGGTTGATTCGCGAACTGACGATCGCGGCGCGGATTGGCGGCGGCGATTCGAACTCCAATCCGCGGCTGCGTACCGCAATTCTTGCGGCGAAAAACGAGAATATGCCGAACGATAACATCGAGCGGGCAATTCTTCGTGGCACCGGGCAGCTGGAGGGCGAAGTCTACGACGAAGTCACGTTCGAGGGGTACGGCCCCGGCGGAGTTGGGATTTTGATTCAGGTGGTGACAACGAATCGCAATCGTGCGGTGGGCGAAATGCGCCACCTTATGGGAAAGAACAACGGAAACATGGCGGAAGCCGGCGCGGTGGGATGGATGTTCCATCGCAAGGGTGAAATTACGGTGGCCAAAGAAGCCGCCAGCGAAGACCAGTTGATGGATCTGGTTCTGGAGGCAGGGGCCGAGGATATGAAGGACGACGGCTCCGGCTGGTACATCGTGACCCCTCCGGAAGCGATCGAGACCGTTAAGGAAGCGTTGATCAAGGCGGGAATTACGCCGGCGAGCGCGGAAGTGGCGATGGTGCCGCAGAATTATGTAAAGCTGACCGGCGAGCAGGCCAAGCAGATGCTACGGCTGATTGAAGCGCTCGAAGAGCATGATGACGTACAGCACGTGTACGCGAATTTCGATATTGACGAGAGCGAAATCCAAGCCGCGGTCGGCGCGAACTAGCTTTATGCAGCACGCATGCGATAAACGCATGCAACGATATGAACAGAATCGTGCCCGCAAAACGCACACAGAAAGCACAAACAACTGGCACCAAAGCGTCCCTCGCTTTACACTTTTTACGATGAGCGAACCCCCTTTGCGGCGAATTGTGTTTCGAGTACTGGGCGTGGATCCTGCCGCAGCCGGGCCCACCGGCTACGGCATTGTGGAATCGGATGGCCGGAACTGCCGCATGGTGCATTACGGCGCACTGAAGGTGGCGGAAAAACTTCGTAAAGAATCCGCCGGGGCAGCGCTCGAAGCGGTGCACACGTTGATCTGCGGATTGCTGCGAGATTTTTCTCCGGATGCGCTGGCGGTGGAGTCTATTTTTTCCGCGTTGAACGTGAAGACAGCGCTACGACTGGCGGAAGTGCGCGGAGTAGTCCTGCTAGCGGCCGCGCAACATGGAGTTACGGTGTATAGTTACGCGCCGCGCTTGATTAAAGCTTCGGTGGCAGGATATGGGAATGCCGATAAACGGCATGTGCAAGTGATGGTGCGCTCGCTGCTTCAGATGAGCGAAATGCCGGAGCCTGCGGACGCGGCGGATGCGCTGGCGGTGGCGTTGTGCCACATGCAAAACGAACAATTTCGACAACGCTTCGCGCTGCCGGGAGCTGCGAGAATTGGAACTTCGCGGACGGTACGAGCGCGGGCGAATGCTACGCACGGCGCGAATGCGGAAAGTTCCAGGGTCCAGCCGGCGCGATGAGCCAGCGACATTCATTGAGGGTGTTGATGGTGCGCGTGTCGCTGGTGGTCGTACTTTTTTCCATTCTTTTGGCGGCTTGGCCGATGGCCGCAGCTCATGGAGTCTCGGGACGAGGACCCGGACCGGGGGCCGCCAAGGTCACCTTTCGGCGAATTTTTCAAGGAAGTTCCCCCGAATTCATCGAAGTGACCGTGCAGAGCGATTCGAAGGGCGCGACTTACGAAATCCGGCAGCTCGATGAGGATCCGGGAGCGCAGCCTTTTGAAGTGGGCGAAGCGCTGCGGTCAAAGATCTTCGCGTTAACGCAGCAACTGAATGAATTTCAGGGGCAGGATCTGGACGTTCACCGAAAAATCGCCAATTTGGGTGAAAAAACGTTTCGCTGGCAACAGGGCAATGTGTCCCACGAAACGAAGTTCAACTACACGCTCAATTCGGCTGCGGCGCAATTGCTGCAAATCTTCGAGGGTCTGGCCCGCCAGCAGGAACACTATGCGCTGCTGGAACGCCGTATTCGCTATGACCGGCTGGGGATTAATGATGCGCTGTTGCAGTTCGAATCTGACCTGAACCGTGGCCTTATACCCGAACCGCAACGGCTGGTACCATTACTGGAGCAGATCTCGTCGGATACAAAGTTCGTGGAGATTGCGCGGCAGCGGGCGCAATCGCTGGTGGATCGGGTGCGCCACGCAAATTAGGGCGAGATCTTTAACAAAAAGCTAAATACCATCATATACGTATAGTGCAGTAATACGAACCCAGCGGGCATTTACGAAAATTTATATATATTCTGAATATTGAAAGATTTTGTGCATCGAGAATTTCTTCGCCATAGATAAGCCAAACATTTCAGACAATTTAGTTTCGCCCCATTCCTTGGCTAGCTGTTTGCATGGAATGAGACGCCATTACGCGTCATTGTGTTTGCAGGTTTGCTCCTCGCCCAGGTCCGCATGACGCAAGTAAAAGCCAGGTTCGGATGAACTCCGATCCGACGAGTCCGCGCCGTTAATTAAAGTCCAGTCCGACCGACGAGGGAGTGGTGTGTCCGGGTAGTAGTGTGTCCAACCATTGGAAAATTGGAGGAGGGAATGCGTAACTTGCGAAGTTCACCATCTTGTTTTGCACTCATCTTGTGTTTGACGGTTGCTCTGTTTGCCACTGCAGGATTGGCACCATCCGTCCACGCACAGGCCGGTATCTCAACCGGAACCATCCAAGGCACGGTCCTTGATCCTCACGGGGCCTCTGTACCAGGCGCTAAGGTAACTATTACTAGCAAGGCCACAGGTGCGAAGACAAGTGAAACGGTCACCGGCTCAGGAACCTACAACTCGGGACCGTTGGCGCCTGGTGATTACGTGGTACGGGTAGAAGCAAGCGGCTTCAAAACGCTGGAACAGACTATGGCAGTCCAGGTTGGCAACATTACGCCGGGAACCGTAACCCTGGAAGTCGGATCGGAAAGTTCGGTGGTCACGGTTGAAGGTACGGCGCTTGCTGTGAATACCGAGCAAGCAACGGTTCAAGGAGTGGTCACCAGCACGCAAATCGAAAATCTGCCGATCAACGGACGCAATTTCCTGGATCTGGCCCAGCTCGAACCCGGAGTGCAGATTCAGGATGGCGGTAACTTCGATCCTACCAAGAAAGGTTTTTCGTCCATCTCTTTTGGCGGGCGTTTTGGCCGCACGGCACGCATTGAGGTAGATGGTCTCGACATATCCGATGAGACGGTAGGGACCACGACGCAAAATATTTCCGTGAATAGTATCAAGGAATTTCAGGTGAGCCAATCGAGCCTTGATTTGGCAACCGAGTTGACTTCTTCAGGAACGGTCAACATCACCACGCGCTCGGGAACCAATGCCCTGCACGGCGATGGTTTTTTTAACTATCGAGGCGATGCAACGTCAGCGAACACCGGCGAACCACCGGCAAAGTTTGATCGCAAGCAATATGGCGTGAGTATGGGAGGGCCAATAATCAAAGACAAGCTGTTCGCATTTGGATCAGGAGAACGGACCACGCAGGATTTGCTGGCAAGCGTTAGTGTGCCGACGCCCTTCCAGGCTCTTTCAAGTTCATTCAACAGTCCGTTCCGCGACCAAGAGTGGTTGGGCCGTCTTGACTACAACCTAACCTCAAACGTGCGGATCTTTTTCAAGTATACCTACGAGCAAAACAGTGTTGTTGGCGCTTTCGTGCCAGGAACCTTTAGCCCATTCGCGAACCTGGACAACACACCTTCCTATGGGGGTGGTGTTGACTTTAGTACAGGCACGTTTACTCACAGCTTCCGCTTAGGGTACATGAAGTTCCGCAATGGCATTACCGATGCCGTGACCGGAACGAACATCGTCAACGTAGCGCCGGGCGTGATGGTCAATATCGGCAATGGCGGTACTGGGTGCACTGCTTCTGGCGAGATTTTTTGCTCCGGCGCAAACATTCTGGCACCACAAAAAACCTTTCAGTCAAACAAGCAATTCAAATATGACGGTTCGAAGGTGTTTCGGAGCCATATCTTTCGCTTCGGCTTCGGCGTGAACCGGATTCTCGGTGGCGGTTTCGCGAGCTTCTATGGCATTGATCCGGCGATTCGCGCCTCTTTCACACCCGCTTCGGAGGCGACAGCGGCTGGCGGGCCGTTCGCTGGCGGTTCCTCCAATCCTCTGAATTACACCGTTTCGCGCATTCGACTTGGCAACGGCCAAGGCTGCTTCACTGAGATTCCTGAGTTCGGCCAAGACTGTGGAGGCCAATTCGATACGCGATTCCAGGTGTATTTGGGCGATTCCTGGAAAGTGAAGCCCAATTTCACGCTGATCTATGGTGTGCGATACAACCGCGACACTGGACGCACAGATGCTGACCTGCCGCCGGTTCCCTGTTCTGCCGTAAGCGCTCCTGGTTTTCCTGGATGTACAGGGAATTTGCTGGACCAGGTGCGGGCCGGATTTGGTGGCCGCGTAAGCCAACCCGACAACAACGTTGGCGGAACATTGGGTTTCGCATGGGATCCGTGGAAGAACGGAAAGACTTCGATCCGAGCGGGAGCTGGCATCTATTTCGAAAATGCCGTGTTTAACAACGTACTGTTTGACCGGCCGGGCCGTTTGCCGACTGGACTCTTTAACTTGACGCAGGACATTTGCCCGAGCGGCGCGCTAAACCTTCCAGATGGAACCGTTGTCGACACCTCAGGGCTATGTAACCAGCCTATTGGCAATGTGACCAACCAGGTGATTGCGTTACAGCAGCAATTTCAGCAGTCGACCGCGCAGGCTGGTGCTCAGGCCAACGGCGGCTATGTGGCCAATGCTCTGGCGGCCGGTGCCGCGGTTACCGGCGTGACGCTGTACTCTCCCAATTACCAGTCGCCACGGTCATACCAAATGAACGTTGGCTTCCAGCGGGAGCTCAAGCATGGAACCGTCGTTTCGGTGGACTATTTGCGGAACGTGGGAGTTCACACACTTCTGGCGATCGATGAAAACCATGTCGGCGATGCCAAATTCCTTGATCCGGCTGGAGCGAGTGCCGCCATCGGCGCGACGCTAGCCGCCTGTGGTTCGGGCAGCATCGATGCATCCATTGCTCACTGTCCAGGTCTCCATCCGTTCCAGACCAACCCCACTCTTCCGAATTTCTGCTCGGTACCCGGCGGATGTCCTGCGACCATCGCCGATTACGCGAACAACGGTTTGACGGACGGAAATTTCTTCACTGGCGGCGTTCCTGTCACGGATAACAACGGCGTGCTCACAGGCGGCGGACAAATCGCATTCCCCGGGAAGAATCCATTTTTCGGGCAGATGCAATTTCTGGAACCCGTAGGCCGGTCTGTCTACAACGCCATGCAAGTAAAGCTGACTTCCGACTTGAAGAGTCCGTTCCGTGCCATAAAGTACTTGAACGCGCAGGTCGCTTATTCTTTGTCGCGGTACAACAGCACGGCGACCGACGCGGACTTCATCAACAACTCGCTCGATTACAATAATCCAGGGCGGTTCTTTGGGCCCAACGGGCTCGATCGCACACATCAGCTGTCCGCTGGCGTGATAATGGAGTTACCCGCGGGCGTGCGCCTTAACTTGATTACTCATTGGTATACAGCGTTGCCGCAAACCATTACATTCGCTGCGCCGGGAAATGCGGAAGACATCTTTCAATTCGACACGGTCGGCGACGGGCAGACTACGCTGGCCCCAGTACCGGGTTCGAACATTGGCTCATTCGGCCGAGACATCAAGGCTGGAAATCTCAATTCGTTCCTGGAGCAATACAGCAACACTTTCGGAAACCAAGTGACTCCGGCGGGGCAGGCCCTCGTCAACGCAGGTCTCTTCACAGCGGGTCAGTTGCAGCAGTTATGCGCGGTGACGCCGTCGCTGACTCCGGTTGGAAACTGCGCGACGGCAGAGCCGCAGCTGCAGCTGACGCCGGCTCCGAACGGAAATATTGGCAACGATGCGTTCTTTACGTTTGACGTGAGGCTGGGATGGGCGATTAAACCAATTCATAAGTGGGAACGTCTCCGCTTCGAACCACAAGCTGCCTTCTACAATCTCTTCAATCGTCACAATTACAACAGTCCGGATGCTTTGTTGGCGGGTACCTTGGACGGCGGGTCCACTTCGATCAATGGGGCCACAAAAGCATCGCGTCTTCCGTTGCTTACGGGTCTGGGATCGGGTGTATTCGCCCTAGGAGCGCCACGATCGATGGAGTTCGGATTCAAAGTCTCCTTTTAGAGCTTGTCCAACTTTCGAGGCCAAGGCGGAGAGCAATAAGCTCTCCGCCTTTTTTTATGAGCATTGCGCGTCGCAGCGGTGTACAACCTCGTCAATTTGCGTTTGCGGAAGTTAGTCTATGCAGAGCCCCGACCTCTCCGTTTACCTTCAGTTTGCTGTTGGCTGCGTCGTTCTGCGAAGGCGCGACTCCAGGTGCCCAAAATCGGCCGAACCATCGCAAAGGCCGACTCGAAATTCCTTTCGACCCGCCGGTGTCCTTCCCTACGAAGGCTGCTGCCCCCAACGCGGTTACAAGATGAAGCTGCGGAATTGGTGGAGCTAGCTGCTGGGATTCCGGAACGGATCGACCGGGATCACCCCCGGTCAATGGCCTAAAAAGCGTGACGGCCAGTTGAAAGCGGATTGAGAAGCTGGCCAAATACCTGCGCCCTGAACTGGCACCGTAGGCTGGCCCGCGACTCATAGGACTTAACACTTACTCGAGGTGGGGGTGTGCCTTCCCTCGGAGACGAATCAGTTCAAGGCGGCTTCAGTTATTCTAGTATTTGGAACTAAACTACCAAAATCTATATATCGCGTCCCTGGCTTGAACGTCGAACAGGGGCCTCTTCATGCAAATCACAGAAAACTAAGGTCAAAGTATTATCAAATTTAGGTAAAAAGTTTGGCAGAATTTATGCACTGTGTATTTTATGCTCTGGGGTTTGTGGGAAGTGGAAACGGGAGTGTCCTCGACGGGGCCTTTCCACCCTGCAGTCTCACCCCTTCTCAATCAATAAAAAACAAGACTTAACCACTGGGAAAAACAAAACTTAACCACTGGGTCAGACAAGGGAGTACCGATGTCCAAATTAGGCAGGTTTCTTTGTGTGGTCGCTGTCCTTGGTATGTTGTCCCTCATGCCGAGCTATGCACAGGAGACTACTGGCGGTTTGCAAGGTACGGTGAAGGATCCTTCAGGAGCGGTGGTGCCTGGAGCAAAAGTGGTGGTGACGGGTGCGGCGTTGGTTGGCAGCAAGGAGACCGAAACGGACTCGAGCGGTTACTATCGCTTTGCCAATCTTCCTGCAACGACCTATACGATCACGGTGACTGCGAAGGGTTTCGCGACGGTGAAGCGTGACCTGCTTCTGGAGGTTGGCCACCTGCCAACAGTTGATTTTGCGCTTGAGGTCGGCAGCGGATCGACAATCGTGGAAGTGAGCGCGGCAGCCCCTCTGATCGACGTGACCACAAACGTCACGCAAACGAACGTCACAGAAGATGTAATCGACAATATTCCCCACGGGCGGTCGTTCCAATCGGTGATTCAGTTTGCTCCAGCTGCTCGCAACGAACCGCTGATGGGAAATACCGCAATCAGCAACGGCACCGGTAGCATCGCACCCGGCAACGGCTCGAACGGCGGCAATCACGGCTTTTCGGTTGCTGGCGGCTCCGACTCTGAGAATTCCTACCTTGTGGAAGGCCAGGAAACGGCGGACCTCGCTGGCGGGTTCTCCCACACCCAGGTTCCATTCGACTTTATCGACGAAGTGGACATCAAGAACTCGGGAATCGAAGCCGAGCACGGTGGCGCTTTGGGCGGCGTGGTTAACGTCGTCATGAAAAAAGGCACAAATCAGTATCACGGCACGCTTTTTGCATACTTCGAAAACGACGCCATGGACGCGGGTCCGAATGCATATTCCCGTTTGGATCCGAATTCCGCTCAAACACCCACAACTTGGGGTGCGATTGACCCAACCTATCAGGCGTATATCGCTAAGAAGGATAAGTCCAGCGACGTATTTCCCGGGTTCACGTTTGGCGGACCAATCTGGAAAAATCGGATTTTCGCTTTCGTAGGATTCAATCCGGAATTCAATCAGATTGAGCGCGGCGTGAATTATGCAGCGGGCCCAAGCACTTCTCCGTTCCTGGGTCTCGGCAACGTTAACTTTAGCCAGAACACACAGACCTACTACACGACCGCGCGAGTTGATACCGTCATAACGCAGAAGTTTCGTCTCTATTCATCGTGGCTCTATCAGCTTCAGAAGCAATACGGAACAAATCTGCCGTTCGCGGATTCTGTACAAGGTTACGACAACGTCAGCGCGACGATTGATCCTGCCACTTATGCACACACGATCGGCTTTACGGCTCCAAACCAAACGGTCAACGTAGGTGCGGATTACCAAATTACCCCACGCTTGGTTGCGACTGGCCGGTTTGGGTACTATTTTTCGAATTACCACGACTTCGGCCTGCCGACAAACGGCGTAATTGACAATTGGCTAACCAACGGTATTGGCGGCTTTCAGAATTGCCCCATTGTGCCGCCGGCGACATCTTGTACCCCCACTGTTCCACTGGACCAGGCCTTGCAGAAAGCACAGGGCTTCGTAAACGCTGCCAATTCAGCGACTTTCACAACCCAGAACGCCAACAAGGCGATTCAAATTGACGCCAACCTCGCTTGGTTCAAGAGCGGTTGGTGGGGAACACACAACTTCAAATTCGGGTATCAGCTCAACCGGCTCAGCAACGTTATATCCCAACATTTCAACGAACCGTATGTCCAATTTTGGGTGGGTACTACTGCGGTCTTTTCGCCTGGAGGGACAACCGGAGCTCAAAATTGCACGCAGTTCATCGCCCTTTATGGACACTGCGCTGGCGCGGACGGGTATGTGAGCGTATACGACTTTGGTGACGGCGGCGCGGTCACCAGCTACAATCACTCGCTCTTTGCACAAGACTCCTGGTCCATCGCCAAGGGACTAACACTTAATCTCGGTGTCCGAGTCGAGAGAGAATACCTGCCAGGCGAAAACCAGCCTGCCGGAACGTCCAATCCCATCAGCTTCGGTTGGGGCGATAAGATTGCTCCGCGAATCGGAATCGCATGGGATCCGACCGGTCATGGAAAGATCAAGATCTTCGGAGGCTATGGCCAATTTTACGACCAGATGAAACTCAACGTGGCGATCAGCTCCTTCGGCGGACAATATTGGAACCAGTGCTTCTATGCTCTGGATACCCCAAATGTTGCTTCCATCGCGCCAGCGTTCAATAGCAACCAGCGGTTTTGCCCGGGCACAAACGCTTCCAACGGCGGTTCTGTCGAAGCGAACTTCCCTGGTGGCACCCCAGCCGGGTTAACGTTCCTGGAAAACCAGAACTTCCGCGCCAACCCCACGACGTGCTCGACCTGCTCAATTACCGAAGAAGGCGTAGCCCCTGGCTTGAAGCCCTATAAGCAGCACGAAACCACCGTAGGCGTGGATTACCAGTTAACGCCGACACTGGCCTTTGAAGCCCGCTATGATCGCCGCCGACTTGACCATGTGATTGAGGACTCGGCCATTTTCAACCCCGCAACCGGTGGTGAGACGTTTGTGATTGTTAACCCGGGGCAGGGGATCAACTCCAATTACGACAAATTCTTTAACTTTCTCTACGGCGTGAACAATTCCAACTGCGGATCGGCTTGCCCTCCGACGATTCCAGCGCAGCGTGATTATGATGGCGTGGAATTCCGGTTGACGAAGGCTCCGTCTCATCATTGGGGTGGATTGTTTTCCTATACTTGGAGCCGGTTGTGGGGCAACTACGCGGGCTTGACCAGTTCCTTCCAGGGCGACGGCGGCGGTGGCCGCAACGCTCCGAACAACAGCCGTGCGTTCGACGAACCGTTTTTCTCGTGGAACGCCAATGGCGGATCATCCAGCGGACTGCTGCCAACCGACCGCCCGAACACGTTCAAGGGCTATACTTACTATGAGTTGAATTGGCTCCACAAGTTCACAACAACCTTCGGCATTTTCCAGGTAGTTTATCAGGGCACGCCGGAGGCTTCGTATGTGGACGTGGGCTTCGGATTCCCTGGTGGATTCCCGACATATCCCTTTAACATCGACAAGGTCGTGACTATCACCCAGGATCCGACTACAGGCTTGATTACGGTTAGCAACCCACGCACGCAACGAACGCCGTGGTACAACCAGACGGACTTCAATGTGCAGCAGGACTTCAAGATTGGTGAGAGCAAGACACTGAGCTTCCAGGGCACTCTTACCAACCTCTTAAACGAGAGATCGATCACCGCAGTCGGGGAACAGATCGATAGCAACACTAGCCAAAACTTCATTGGCCCCGGCGGCTTCTTTATTGGCAACGGAACCCCGTTCTACGCAGCCACATTTCATCCTTACGACGTTACGGCTCTGATGAATGGTGCCATATCAAACAGCGGCGGTCCATTAACGATGAACAGCCAGTACGCCCAGCCAAATAGGTACCAACAGGGCCGTACGATTCGCATCGGTGTAAAATTCCGTTTCTAACTCCTCCCCGTAACGCCTAAGTGCGTAACGGCAGCTTCCAGGGCGTTCCGAGCAAACCGGAACGCCCTTTTTTGTTTTTGTTCGCCTCTCGGGGGACCACTTCCGGTAATTCCGCCTCTGGATGCTACGTATGTTAGGATGAGGCCATCTTCCCCACGCAAGTTCATGGAACAGTCTGATATAGCTGCATTGTCCGCGACGACCGCGAAGCGGTCTTCTTCAACTACGACCGCGAAGCGGTCGATGAACTTCTCTGAGGCGGTGAATATTGCTACCTCCAGCTTGTGGGCACACAAGCTGCGGAGTGTGCTTACGCTGCTCGGCGTGGTGATTGGTGTGGCGGCGGTGATTGCGGTGGTCAGCTTGATCAATGGGGCAAACCAGTACGTTGCGACGCGCGTTTTTCGCCTGGGTGCGGACGTTTTTGGCGTATCGAAGCAGCCTTCGATTATTACCAATGTGGACGACTGGCTGGAATTTCAGAAACGCAAGCGCCTGGATACTGAGGACTACGAAGCCATCAAAGAGCTGTGCAAGTCATGCAGAGGGATTGGGGCTTCGCTCGGCGGCCGGGTGGAGGTGCGCAGCGGCATGAATTCGTTGAAAGATACGAATTTGCGCGCGTGGACTCCGGAGATGGCCGAACTCTATGACGTGGACCTGATCGAAGGGCGGCACATTACTGATGCCGATCTGAAAAGCGCTTCGCCAGCCTGCGTGATTGGCATGGACATTGTGGACAATCTGCTTCCCGGCAGCGATCCGGTCGGGAAAGAAATTCGCTGGAACAATTTTCCGTGCGCGGTGATCGGAGTCGGCAAGAAAGAAGGCTCGACACTGGGCACTTCGCTAGACAACTGGATTATTCTGCCGCTGACTGCGTATCAAAAGGATTTTGGTTCGCAGACCGATAGTTTGCGCATCACGATTCGAGCAGGCTCCGCGGCGAAAATTCAGGAGACCGTGGACGAAGTCCGCCAGATCATGCGCGGGCGGCGGCATCTGGGGTACAACGCAAAAGACGACTTCGCGATCGAGACCAGCGATTCCTTCCTCTCGTTGTGGAAAGACATCAGCTCGTCATTTTTCGTGGTGACGATCGCCATCGCTTCGATTTCGCTGGTGGTCGGCGGGATCGTAATCATGAACATCATGCTGGTGAGTGTCACGGAGCGGACCAGGGAAATTGGCGTGCGCAAGGCGCTGGGTGCGCGGCGCGCAGATATCCTGCTGCAATTTTTAATTGAGGCGGGAACGATTGCGGTGATCGGCGGAGCGATCGGCGTTCTCTGCGGAATCATCGTCGCGAAACTGGTTTACTTGACGACGTCGCTTCCCGCGGCCGTGCAACTGTGGTCGGTGCTCGGAGGATTGCTGGTGGCGCTGAGCGTTGGCCTTTTTTTCGGAACGTATCCGGCGTCGAAGGCTTCGCGCTTGGATCCGGTCGAAGCCTTGCGGGCGGAATAGGAGATTTTTCGAGTTCGTCGCATGTCAACGCTTGCCAACACTCTGGCTAATTCGCGGACTTCACGTTTGCGGGCGCTGGTGCGCGTCGAACACACTCTGAAGCTGGGCGAACTTGTGGCGTTGGCGCTGGATACGCTGCGCAAGAATCTTTTGCGATCCTCGCTGACAATCCTCGGCATAGTGATCGGGATCATGACGGTGATCGCGGTCAGCTCGGTGATCAACGGACTGAACGACAATGTGCTTGGCGGAATTCGCGAACTCGGATCCGATACCATCATCGCCTACCGATTTCCCTGGGCCTCGCTCTCGCACCCGCCGAGCGAGTGGTTTACGCGAAAAGAACTTTTACCGGAGTTTGCCGACGACATGGCGACGCTGCCCCACGTGAAAGCAGCTTCGCCATCAATGCGAATTTTTCAGCCGCAATTTGGCGTGGGCACGTCGGACGTGCGGCACGGTTCCAGCCGGGCAAAGAATGTAATCCTTCAAGGCAACTCGCCTTCGATCACCCAAATTTTTGATTTGAAGATTGCAACAGGGCGCGAATTCAACGAAACGGATACGGAGCATCACGCGCCGGTAGTGCTGCTTGGTTTTGACACGACAAATCTCTTGTTTCCCGATGGAAGCCGCGGCGCCATTGGCCAGGAAGTGACCATCGACGGGCAACTCTTCACTGTAATCGGAACGCTGCAAAAACGCCGGCAGGGTATTTCCGGCGGCTCCAATCCCGAAGACAACATCGCGCTGATGCCGGTGACTACGCTGCGCAAGCTCTATCCAAACAAACGTGACTACGTTATTTTCGCCAAGGCCAGCGATCCGAAATACGTTACCGAAGCCGTGGACGAAATTCGCGATCTGCTGCGGCGCAAACGCAGACTTTCCAACGAAAAACCGGATGATTTCGCGCTGTTCACTTCGGACTATTTTCTGGAGCTTTGGAATAAAATCAGCGGACTGATTTTTCTGCTGACGTTTGCGGTCGCGTCGGTGGGCCTGTTAGTCGGTGGAATCGGGGTAATGAATATCATGTTGGTCAGTGTGACCGAGCGAACGCGTGAAATCGGCATACGCAAAGCGATCGGCGCGAAGCGCAGCAACATCCTGATGCAATTTTTGATTGAAGCAGTAACGTTGAGCGCATTGGGCGGCATTATCGGCGTGCTTCTGGGGGCGGGATTGACCCTGCTTCTGAAATTCGCGGTTCACATGCCGGCCGAACTCTCTGTTTTCTGGGTGGTTACGGCGCTGGTGCTTTGCGCAATGATCGGAATCGGGTTTGGCATCTACCCGGCTTGGAAAGCCGCGCGCCTTGATCCGGTCGAAGCGCTCCGTTACGAATGACGCTTCACAATAGGCTCAGGGCTTTTGCGACTCCCTTGCGCTGCTGCATTTTCTCTGCGTAGACTCGCTGAAGCGTGTCAATGAATATTGCCGAGGATTATGGCCTTCGATCATTCCTTCGTCTCGGGCGGTGGCAATTTTCCGCAAACCCGATGCTCGGTCATCGCGGCCGCGCGCAGTGATGACTCCGCGGAGCGGGCCAATGCCATGAACGTCCTTTTTTCCGCGTACTGGAAGCCCGTTTACAAATACGTTCGCCTGAAGTTTTCGAAACCGCCGGAGGAAGCGCAGGATCTGACGCAGGGCTTTTTCCTGGAGCTTTTCGAGCGCGATCTGCTGTCGCGCTTTGATGCAGAAAAGAGCCGGTTGCGGACCTACGTTCGGTTGTGTGTGGACAGCTTTGTACTGAACGAGATCAAGCATGCGCAACGACAAAAACGCGGGGGAAACGCGGTGCATCTGGCTCTGGATTTTCCCGCGCTGGAAGGCGAATTGGACGCGCAGACAATCGATCCGGAATCCATACCGGCGCCGGAACATTTTGAAGAATTTTTCGAGAAGGAATGGATTCGCAGTCTGTTTGCGTCTGCGGTAGAAGATTTGCGGCAATTCTGTGAAGGTCGCGGCAAGCAAGCGGCTTTTTCGCTGTTCGAAGCTTACGATCTTTTTGCTGACGAGAGCGTATCTTACGCGCAACTGGCGGAAACGCGCGGCCTTTCGGTCGGCGACGTAACCAACCAGTTGGCGTGGGCCAGGCGCGAATTCCGGCGGTTCGCGCAGCAGCGGTTGCGCGCGATTTGCGCGACGGACGAGGAATTTTCGCGCGAGCGCAAACTACTGTTTGGCGGAAACCCATGAGCCGTTTTCTGAACGACAAGGCGGTGGAAAGGCTGCGAAGCGCGGGCGCGCTGCCGGAAATCCTCGGTTCGCGTTACGTCCTGCAGGAATTTCTGGCGCGCGGCGGCATGGGAGTTGTTTACGCGGCGCAAGACAATACGCTGAACCGGCGCGTCGCGATCAAAGTGCTGGATTGGTCGGACAGCCGTAGCATGTTGGAAGAGCGGCTCATGCGCGAAGCGCGTGTGCTTGCGCAACTGGAACATCCGGGCATTGTTCCGGTGCATGACGCCGGTACCTTGGCCGATGGGCGTGTCTTTTATGTTATGAAGTTTGTGGAGGGTTCGCGTATCGATGACTTTCTTAATAGCGCGTCGGCGCTTCCCGAGCGCTTGCGGATTTTCCTACGGATCTGCGAAACCGTATCCTTTGCGCATTCGCGCGGAATTCTTCATCGTGACCTGAAACCCTCGAACGTGATGGTCGGCGCCTTCGGTGAAGTGCTGGTTATCGATTGGGGCCTGGCGAAAATATTGCGATCGGATTCTGATGGCCGTTCCGACGAAACTGTGCGTTCACCAGAACCTCTATCCGGAGCTGTGGCCGGGGATAGCGAGACGGAAACGACATCGGCAACCCATGACGGAATAGTCCTCGGCACGCCGGGCTTTATGTCGCCGGAGCAAGCGCAAGGCAGAACTGCTTCGCTGGACGTCCGTACCGACATTTTTTCACTCGGGAAATTACTGGAAACGATTATGAAGCCAACGAAAAACGCAACAGCGCTTCGCGTTCCACGTGCCTTTCGCGCGATTTTCGAAAAAGCCGCTGCCGAGAGCCCTTCGGACCGTTACGCGAGCGTGGCAGCGCTGGCTGAGGATATTTCCCGGTTCCTGGACGGGATGCCCGTTTCAGCGTACTCCGAAAATTTGTGGGAGCGGACACAGAGACTCTATACTCGCTACCAAGCCGCCATCCTACTGATAACAGCGTACTTACTGATGCGGGCGATCTTTGTTCTCTTTGGGCGGCACTGATCTGAAAGGAATTTTTCCTATCGTTGTAGAGAACAGCAGACGGGTCGGGAATGCGGACTTTCCTTAAGCCCGCATCTCGGGAGGGATAGGGATGAACAAAATCGTGTTGGGGCTCTTATTGGGTGCATTGCTCGGAGCGATCGACGGAGGCACGGCCTGGTTCACGCCTGCCGTCCGGCCACTAATCGTCGGAATTATTTTTGGTTCGACGTTTAAGGGGCTCATCGCCGGAGTGGCGGCGGGAATTTTCGCGCGCAAGGTAAATTCCGTGGCGCTGGGAATTTTGTTCGGGCTATTCGTCGGATTCGTTCTGGCATTCTTAGTGGCATATCTACAGCACGGCTACTATTTCGAGATCATTCTGCCGGGAAGTATCGTAGGCGGGTTGGTGGGATGGGCCACGCAGCGGTATGGGGCACCCGCAGCAGCGACGGCGCCAGCGCGTTAGAGTCCGGAAAAGCAGGTTTCATATTCAGAAACATTCAGAAAAGGAGAAGAGGTATGAACAGGAATTCGAGAATATTGCTTGGATTGATTTGTGCGGCGCTGCTGGTTTTTGCCGCGGGGACGCGAGCGGGAAATAACGGCGCGGCGGCCTTCGAGAAGATGAAATCGCTGGCCGGCCACTGGGAGGGCAGCGCGCCCGGCGATGCCAAATTAACGGCGGACATTGAAGTGACGTCGGGCGGGAACGCAGTTCTCGAGAGATTCCAAATGATCGAGGGCGGCAAGCCCATGACCATGATTACGATGTATTACCTGGACGGCGACACGTTGAAGCTGACGCACTACTGTCACGCGGGAAATCAGCCAACGATGGCGGCAACCTACGATGCCGCAGCGGGCGTGATTACGTTCGACTTTGTGGGAGCTACCAACCTGAAGGCTGATGATTTACACATGCATCATGCGGTGTTCACGCTGGTCGATGCCAACCACCTGAATGAAACCTGGACGATGTACAAGGAACAAAAGAACGCCGGCGCCGAAACGATGTCCCTCACTCGAGGGAAATAAGCCGCTGAGCGAGGCTCAGGCAACAGAAAAAGAATGGGCCGCGGATGCGAGAAATCTCAACGACTCAGTGTAAGGCGGACGCGCGACGCCGCGTTCGGTGAAGATTGCCGCAATGTAGCGATGCGGCGTGACGTCGAAGGCGGGATGCGCCGCAGGAACGTCCGGAGCGATGCGAATGCCCTGGATCTGAGTGACCTCAGCGGAAGATCGCTCTTCGATGGGGATTTGTTCACCGGATGCGATGGAAAGATCGAAGGTGGAAACCGGCGCGGCAATGTAAAACGGCACGTTATGTTCGCGCGCAAGGACCGCGATTTGATATGTGCCGATCTTGTTGGCGGTGTCACCGTTGGCGGCGATGCGGTCCGCCCCGGTGACAATCGCGCTTACGTTTCCGGTTTTCAAGAAGTGACCCACCATGTTGTCGGTAATCAACGTAAGCGGGATGTTGCTGCGGTGAAGTTCCCATGCTGTGAGGCGCGCACCCTGCAAGTAAGGACGCGTTTCCGGAACAAGAATGTGAAGCTTCTTTCCCTGTTCGACTGCGATTTGAATCACGCCAAGCGCCGAGCCGATGCCTGCCGTAGCCAGCGCCCCGGCATTGCACTGAGTCATTACGCGGCCGTCCTGCGGCATGAACTCCGCGCCAAAACGGCCAATCGCTTCGTCGGTAGCGCGCTTTTCGAGATGCACCGCTTTAGCTTCGGCGACCATTTCGCGTCTGATCTGCGCCAGGTCCGAGGTCTGCGCGCAAAGTTCCGCGAACCGGCGCTGCATGCGGTCGAGTGCCCAAAAAAGATCCACCGCCGTGGGCCGGGTCTTGGCCAGGGCTTCGATGATTTCCGGAAATTCCGCGCGCAAGTCTTCCAACGACCTGGCCGAGGAATTCTGCACGCCGATGGCTACGCCCATCGCAGCGGCAACTCCGATTGCAGGCGCTCCGCGAATCACCATTTCGCGAATCGCTTTTGCGACGTCCTGGTAGGTCGTATAGGTGTAGGAGATTTCTTCGCCCGGGAGCCGGCGCTGGTCAAGCATCACCACACCCTGGTCGGTCCATGCAATCGGCTGCGCTACGTACATTCGCTTTTCATCTCCGCAGAACTCCATTGTAATTTGCCGCGACGCGCGGGCCAACAACGCCCCTAAGGATGCGGCGGCATCTTCGTGAAACCGTGGGTAGCCACAATCGCCGTAATGGCTATGGTCGAGTTATACCCTAAATGAAGCAGATAGCTGGCCAGCACCGTTCCGGCTCTCGCGCGAGCGAACGTAAAAATTATGCCGACGGTGATCAACATGGCGACCAAGCCCCATGTAAAGCCGAGCTGCGGTGCGTGCATGAGTCCAAACAACACGCCAGTAACCACAATTCCGGGCGCAATACCAAGGTCCTTCGCGAACAAAGGATAAAGATACCCTCGAAAGACCGTCTCTTCGACCAGTGGCGCAATTAGCACAGCCATGCCCATTAAAAGAAAGGCGCCGACGCGGCTTTTAAAGAGTTCCTCGATCGGAAGATTCTCCGGCGTCTTTATGCGGCTGCTGACAATTGCGACAAATAACGACAGCCCTATGCCCGTAGCAAAATAAACCCAGGGATTGGAAGACGCGCCCGGAACGGGAATCAGTTTTCGCCAGCCAAAGGTACGCCAGAAAGGCAAATTCTTCAAAATCGCAATGCTGACGTAGAGAAACAGGATGATCAGCATGTACAACAGCACGTTCGCGGTGATTGGAATAATGGGCCTGGATCCGGCAAGATGCTCCAGATCTTTTTGCGTCGGGTGAGCGTTGTGCGATTGAGACAACAAGTATAGGGTTGCGCCAAGCTGCGTGACGATAAAGCTCACGATTCCAAAAGCTAAGAACGCGGCAAAGTGCAGCCAGCCCCAAGGGATGCGCAAATCCTCCGGAACATCCGGCTGGTACGGCGGCGGTAGCGATGACCGAACGCCTGTCAACATCATCGGATCGCCGAGCGGCCCGGCGACAGGTTCCGGCGTTCCGACTACGATTTTGCCGGCGAGGTGGTCGAGCGAATTCTGCGTTTCACTCGATGGCTCAACTGGCGGGTCCGGCGTCGGCGGTTTCGAATCATCAAAAAAGCTCATGCTTTTTTCCTCGCGGAGCGCGGCTCGCGAGGCCATCCAGAAACCAGCGCCGCAGCCACTAACGGAAACAGAAGTTCGTGATGACCTGTGATGGCGTAGCCTTTCGAATGCGAGGTAGCACTTTTATTCGATGACGCGGTCGGGCGCTTTACTACATTCTGCAGCGGCCGGTAATGCTGAATAAAATCGAAGTTCGCGGTGGTAATCGGCGCCGGGCGCACACCGAGATTTCTCACCACTGACACCGCCTTCAAGAAAATCTCGGGTAACAGCACCGCCGAGCCCCAATTTAGATATACGCCGCCCGGATGCATTCCTTTTACCAGGCCGCAGAACAGGCGAAAATCGTGGTGCGTGGCGGCTCCCAGAGATGCGCCGTCCGCCGCGGGATGCATGTGCGGAATGTCCGTGCCGATCGCGAGGTGAATGGTTACCGGCAAGCGAAGCTTGTATGCATTGAGCAGAACGCTTGTATGTGCGTTTTGCGGTAGCAACCGGCGGCCAGCGAGGAACTTGCCCGCAGATTCTCCATAGCCGATACCAGAAAACGCGGCAGTACCGGCAATCTGGTTCAGGAACAATCCGGTTTCCGTCGCCATGCCAAATTTGCCCTCGTTCAGCCCGGCTTCAACATCTTCCGATGTTTGACCCGATAGGGCGATTTCAAAGTCATGTATCAGCGCCGCGCCGTTCATCGCGATTCCGGAAACGAATCCCCGGCGCATCAGGTCCACCATGAGCGGACCCAAGCCGGTCTTGATGACGTGACCGCCCATGCCCCATAAGATGGGTCGGCGCTGGCGTTTCGCCAGTTGAATGGCAGACGTCAGGCTGCGAAGATCATCTCCTGCCAAAATTCTGGGAAGCGTATCAAGGAATTTCGCGATGACTGCATTCCCGGAAGCGGGCTTGGCGAAATCGGCCACTGAGACCTTGTTTTTCCGCGATGCCAGCGGATACGTCGCGACATCGCCGAGAACAAGAGGTTGCACCTGATAGACGGTATTCATTCTGGACAATTCACTCTAAACGGGAAGTCAGATGAGCGCAAGAAACGGCACAGTCGAATCGTTCATGTCAAATAAGAAGTTCAACACAAGAATCTGCCGGTAGGAATCACTCCGCCAAGCGACGCAATCAATGGAATGTCCGCCAGGCAGGAAATCACGATGCCACCCAACCGCCAGTTCCGATCACCGGGCGAAGTTCCTGCGATCCATCGAAGCAAAGGAAATGAATCCGGAACGATCAACACGGCCATGATGGACCACTCGATCCACCGCACCGGAACGTAGACCAACAAATAGGTCAGGACGTTCTGAGGAAGACCGTACCCGATATGAGAAAGCACAACGCTGCTAATCATCCAAATGGCAACGCCAAAGAACAAGCCCATGAATAAGCGGAAAAAACCGTAGAGCAGCGAGCGGCTATACACATCGTTCATTGACGACCTAAAAGTTCGCAGCCCTAGATAACACCAGAAGCCGTATGCCAGCAACTTTACTGTGGGATAGAGAAGCGCAACCATAGTTTCGTCTCGCAACCGTCACAAAAAAACGCTCTTGCCTAACCGCCAGCCCCGTTCAAAGTGGCTGGAATTGACAGTACACGCGTCAAGGCTTGGCCCGTGTACGATTTTTTGCTGCGAGCTACCGCCTCCGGCGAACCTTGCACTACGATTCGGCCGCCGGCCTCGCCACCCTCCGGACCAAGATCAATGACCCAATCGGCCTGCTTAATGACGTCCAGGTTGTGCTCAATGATCAGCACTGTATTGCCCAGAGAAACCAGGCGCTGGAGCACATCCAGCAACTTGCGAACGTCATCGAAATGCAGTCCCGTCGTAGGCTCGTCCAAGATGTAAAACGTCCGGCCGGTCTGTCGCTTGGAGAGTTCGCGCGCCAATTTGATTCTTTGCGCCTCGCCGCCGGACAGAGTTGTTGCCGACTGGCCGAGCTGCACGTAGCCGAGGCCTACTTCCACAATGGTGGCAAGTTTTTGCTGAATTTGTGGGATGTTTTCGAGCAGCTTGAGTGCGTCCACTGCCTGCAGGTTCAGGATGTCGCTGATCGAATGGCCCTTGAATCGCACTGCAAGAGTTTCCGAGTTGTAACGCCGGCCGCGGCACACTTCACACATCACGTAGACGTCGGGAAGAAAATTCATTTCGATGCGTCGCAGGCCGTCACCCTGGCAAGCTTCGCAGCGGCCGCCCTTCACATTGAAGCTGAAGCGGCCCGGCTTGTAGCCGCGTTCGCGCGATTCCGGGAGCATCGCAAATAGCTCGCGAATCGGCGCAAATACTCCGCTGTAGGTTGCAGGATTCGAGCGCGGCGTACGGCCGATAGGCGCCTGGTCGATCTCGATAATTTTGTCGATATGCTCGATTCCGAGAACCGTGTTATGCGCGCCCGGTGGTTCCATCGAGCGGTAGAGCTTGTGCGCCAGCGCGCGATACAAAATATCGTTTACCAGCGTGGACTTGCCAGAACCCGAAACGCCGGTGACGACGGTCAGCAAGCCGAGAGGAATCGTGACGTCGATTCCCTTCAGGTTATTTGCGGAAGCGCCGAGAATCTGAATGGATTTTCCATTTTGGCTGCGGCGCACCTCCGGGACCGGAATTTTCGCGATGCCGGAAAGATATTGCCCGGTAAGCGATGCGGTGCTTTCCGCAATTTCTTGCGGCTTTCCCTGCGCCACCAGATATCCGCCCGCATTCCCCGCGCCGGGACCAAGATCCAGGACAAAATCGGCGCGGCGAATAGTGTCTTCGTCGTGCTCGACTACGAGCACGGTATTACCGAGATTTCGCAGCGTCTCGAGCGATCCGAGTAAGCGATCGTTGTCGCGCGCGTGCAATCCGATCGAGGGCTCATCGAGCACGTAGAGAACGCCGCGCAACCGCGAACCAATCTGCGTGGCCAAACGTATGCGCTGCGCTTCTCCGCCGGAGAGCGTCGCCGCTGAACGGCTCAGGCTCAAATAGCCCAGCCCAACCGCAAGCAAGAACTCGAGCCTTTCCGCCACCTCTTCCAGTGGTCGCGCGGCAACCTCTTTCTGGCGCGGCGCAAGCTGCGAAATAATTTCGTCAACGGCCGGCCTAGCCGCGGCCAGCGAGAGTGCCGTAAAGTCCGCAATCGACCAACCCGCCAGCTTCACCGCCAGCGACTCGGGACGCAGGCGTTTTCCGTGACACGCACCGCAAAGCGTCGCGGACATATATTGCGTCATCCATTCGCGATAAGAGTCGGAACCGGATTCCTCGAAATTACGTTCGAGAAACTTCAGGACGCCTTGAAACCGGAAAGTTTTTGTGGACTTAACTTTGGGCTTCTTGGAATCGTCGTCCGAATAACCGGGCGCGCCAACCGGCGGATAGCCGTACAAAATCAGGTTCTGCGTCTTGAGGGGAAGTTTTTCGAACGGCGTATCGAGCTCGAACCCGTGGGCATAAGCGGCCAGTTCCAGCGTGCGCTTCAAAATCGCGGAAGCAGACCCCGGCCCCAGGCCGCCATCGAACAGTGGACGGGTCCAATCCGTCACCACCTTCGCAGGATCAAAGTCGTACTTCGAACCGAGGCCATTGCATGCCGGGCAAGCGCCATAGGGCGAATTGAAGCTGAACGATCGCGGTTCGAGCTGCGGAACGCTGATGCCGCAGTCGGGGCATGCCAGCTTTTCCGAGAATGTAGTTTCCTTTCCGCCTACAACGGCAACTGTCACCAGCCCAGAAGCCAATTTGAGCGCTGTGGCTATGGACTGCTCCAACCGCGAAGCAATTCCCTGCTTTACCAGCAGACGGTCCACCACCACTTCGATGGTATGATTTTTCCTTTTGTCGAGCTGCGGCGGATCGTCCAGTGGAAAAAGTTCGCCGTTGATTCTCACGCGAACGTAGCCGTCCTGCGAAAGCTTTTCGAGTTCCTTGCGGTATGCGCCTTTTCGTCCACGGACGATCGGCGCAAGGATCATCACGCGATCATCGTCCTTGCTTAGATCGCCCCCGAGTATGGCCTGAACAATCGCTTCGCTCGATTGGCGCTTAATGGGCTTTCCACAGTTCGGGCAGTGCGGCACGCCCACCGAGGCATACACCACGCGCAAATAATCGTAAATCTCGGTAATCGTACCCACCGTTGATCTCGGCGAACGAGTAGTCGTCTTTTGCTCGATGGCAATCGAAGGCGAAAGCCCTTCGATCACGTCCACGTCCGGACGCTCCATCTGGTCCAGAAATTGGCGCGCGTATGCCGAAAGCGACTCCACGTAGCGGCGCTGACCCTCGGCGTAAATGGTGTCGAAGGCCAACGACGACTTGCCGGAACCGGACAGTCCGGTAATTACGGTTAGCGAATTCCTGGGGATTTCCAGGCTGATATTCTTGAGGTTGTTCTGGCGCGCGCCGCGAACAATAAGCTTGGTAAGGCCCATGATCTAAGACGCCCCTCCACAAGGAGCCTTGGCGCTCAGTGAGCACACTGAGACCAGAATAACTCTTAACCATAGCAGGCGTGATTCGTTCGGGTCAATGCTCGGGTCAGCTTGCTGCCGGGGCGTCCGAAATTTACCGCACGCAAGAATGACAAAAAAAGGCTACAGACATCACCTTACAAGTAAATTTTTGCGATGGTAGCGCATTTTTACAAACATTCCAGTACCTCGGCGTTGCAGCCAAAGGAGTTAGGAGTGGCGCGAATTTTGCATACTCAAAAGATGTGGGAGGAGTTAGCCGAGGATCCCTTTAGGGGATTGAGGGCTGGGCCGGCTACCTTCTCCCCATTTTTGTTTCCTGCCATCTGCAAGCCGCGACTGGGCTTCGCAAAAACCCCAAAAAAGGCTTCAAAATGTGGATTTCGAGCGAGCGTTGAAGTGCGCGTATCGAAGAAAAGACGAAACGGTTGGATAGCTTGATGAACCGTAGCTGAGCCAGTGTTGGCGGACTCGGGCGCTAGGAGCGAATCAAGAGCGAAGAGGACGGTTGGTTTCGCTGGCTTCGGCTCGGTTCAGCATGACGGGTGGAATAATCCGCCAGCGTAAGTCCCAACATAATCGCCAGCCAAAAAAAACCTGCCACGATAACCAGCTTGGTGCGCCGTGGGCTGTATTTGCCATGCATGAAAAACAGAATGACTAGCGTCATTTTAATGGTAGCAATGCCGAGGGCCGCAACGATGTTGAGGCGGCCGAGGTCCACTTTCGCGGCTTCGACCGTCAAAAACGTGCCTACGAGCAGCGCCGTGAGTACGACTCCATAGACTTTTGGGGAAACAATGTGTTCTGCCGAGTGTTCTGCCACGCGATTCTCCGCTCAGGCCAAGTGCCGGTTGATCAGATACAGCAAGGGAAACAGAAAAATCCAAACTATATCGACGAAATGCCAGTACAGGCCGATGTTATCCACAGGCGTGTTGTAGTTCGCATCGAACCTGCCTTTGCGCGCTTCGAAAATGAGCCATAGCAACAGTCCGGCGCCGACGATCATGTGCAGTGCGTGCAATCCGGTCATTCCAAAATAGAGGGAAAAATACAGCTGAGCGTGGGCGTTCAAGGCGGCTGCGCCGACTTCTTCAGGATTAGCGGCGCCTTGTTTCTTGGCTTCGTCCGCTTCCGCTTCGATTCCCTCGCGAATCTCCTTCTTTTCGTCGTCCAGATCTTTACCTGAGAGACCACAAGCGGCGGGATTCTTTGAGCAATAGGTGATGTCGAAGCTGTGGCCGGGAATTAGATGGTGATCGAATTTTTGTTTGTATTCGACAACCTTGATCCCCAGAAAGACGGAACCCAGAATAAGCGTCAATATCAGGAACAGCGGAACTAGCTTTTTGTGGCTGGTCTGGGCCGACCACACGGACATGGCCATGGTGAAGCTGCTGGCAATCAAGACGATGGTGTTACCAAAGCCCAGGTTGAGATCCAACATGTTGCCGCCGATGCCGAATGCCGTGGCGTATGCATGGCGATTGATCGAATAGGTAAGGAACAGGCCGCCGAAAAATAAAATTTCGGTGACCAGAAAGACCCACATACCCAGCGATGCGGTTTCTTTCTGCTGCTCCAGCGTCTGAAATTGTCCAAACAGCTCTCCGGTGCGGTGCACTCGGTTTCCTCTTTTCGTCAGATCAACAACCTATTCTTCAGTCGTCGCCGTGCGCCGGTATCGGCCTTCTTGGAACCGTACCGCTCAGACCCAGCTCCGGACGGTGCTCGAAGTCGTAAGTCTCCCAATCGACCACCGGGGTTTCGTTGAAATTTTCGGTCAGCGGAGGTGAGTCAGTAGTCCATTCCAAGCCGGTTGCCGGCCAGGGATTTTTTCCAGCGACTTTGCCGTAACGCATGGACCACGTCAGATAAACCATCGGCAACAAATATCCCAACGCGAGAATCGAAGCTCCTGCTGTGGACATCACGTTCAGCACCTGGAATTCGGGCGGATAATTGTGATAGCGGCGCGGCATTCCGAGATATCCCAGCACAAACTGCGGGAAGAACGTCAGGTTAAAACCCACAAAGAGGACTATGGCTGCAATCCGCGCAAGATATTCAGGGTAGAGACGTCCGGTGATTTTTGGCCACCAGAAATGTATTCCACCGAGGTAGCCCATGATCGCACCTCCGACCATGATGTAGTGGAAGTGCGCGACCACGAAGTAAGTGTCATGCAGATGAATGTCCAGGCCCAAGCACGCGAGAAAGAGTCCGGTGAGGCCGCCGATGGTGAATAGCCCGATAAAGCCGAGGCCATAAAGCATCGGCGTATCGAACGCGATCGAACCTTTATAGAGCGTGGAGGTCCAGTTGAATACCTTTACCGCCGACGGCACGGCGACAAGAAATGTGAGGAACGAAAACGCCACCGCCGAATACGTCGATTGGCCGGTAAGAAACATGTGATGCGCCCAGACGATGAAACCGATTACCGCGATGCCGATGCTCGAAGCCGCGATGAAGTCGTACCCAAAAATCGGTTTGCGAGCAAAGGTGGGAATGATTTCGCTGATCACACCCATCGCCGGCAGAATCATGATGTACACGGCAGGATGCGAGTAAAACCAGAACAGGTGCTGGAACAGAATCGGGTCGCCGCCGTAAGCCGGATTGAAGAAGCCGAGGTGGAACATTCTCTCGAGGCCCGCCA
>Ga0210406_10000220_pt1 | contig 87325 bp, 68 predicted proteins | sample IncBWC30MmetaG_FD_155454 | JGI IMG/M metagenome (GOLD analysis project Ga0210406, IMG submission 155454) | Forest soil microbial communities from Barre Woods Harvard Forest LTER site, Petersham, Massachusetts, United States - Inc-BW-C-30-M | ecosystem: Environmental > Terrestrial > Soil >...
GAGGAGACAGCCACAGCCTTAGCGTCAAAGCCGCATCCGTCATCGGCTATCGCTACCTCCAAAGCTGTGCTCAAACGCGTGAACTTAATGCTGACCGCCTTGGCTCCCGAATGTTTGGCTACGTTGGTGAGGGCTTCCTGGACAATCCGGTACAGTCCGATCTGGACGGATGACGACAGGTTGCTGGAGTCAAGTTCGTTGAGTTTCAGATCCACAGTTATGTTGTGGGTCTTCACGTACTCGGAAACGTATCGGCTAAGGGCAACACCCAGGCCATGGTCGTCCAACACCGTTGGGTGAAGACCGCGGGCGAGCCGGCCAACTTCGTCGATGGTCTGGGCAGCGATTTCCCGCAGCCGATTTCCTTGCTCTTTAACATCGGCCAGGTTTCGAGCATGTTCCAGGGTACGCAGGCCGACCAAGAGAGAGGTCAGCAATTGGCCAGCTTCGTCGTGTAATTCGCGCGCCATCCGGCGCCGTTCCTCTTCTTGCGCGGAGAGCATGTGTTCCAGGAGGAGTCGACGCGTCGCTTCGACCTGCTTGATTTCCGCGGCCTGCTTGCGTTTTTGATCGCTTAGATCGGTGATCACCATACCCAGGGCATGGCCTTTGTAACCAGGAAACCGGTTCAGCGACAAATAGACCGGAACCAGACTTCCATCCGTGCGACGCAGGTTGAATTCGCCTTTCGCAACGCTCTTCTGAGCCTCGACAAGGAAAGCTTCAAATCTGTCTCGCTCTGTTTTCGCAATCAGCGACTGAACCGCAATTCCAATGATTTTCTCTTGTGGCCTGGACATTAGTTCCGCAAACCTGCGATTGCAGTAGAGCACAGCACCATTCCGGGAGAGAGTCGCCGCGCCTTCACTCATGGCCTCCACCAGCATGCGGTACGCGGTTTCGCCTCCTTTTAGGGAAACCACCTGCTCTCCGCGGCGGCCGGAAACCATCAAGGCATCCACTTCGCCGGACTGTATGGCGCGTAGAGTTTCTTCCGCAGTTTTTAAGCGGGCTAGGAGCTTTGCTTGTTGATCCGATGGGGTGGAGGACGGAAGTTTGCGTGGGGATGGTCCCAAGCTTTTGCGAGCTCCGTTCGATGCACCGACTTTGCCGGGCAGCCCTGCATGGAGGACTCGGCCATCGGAACGTGGTCCCTTATTAGCCATCTGCGATTTGAGCCCTTACTTCAGCGAACCGGCTGAAGATCCAACCCCACAATGACACTCTCGGTCTTGGAGAGGTTCCCAATTATTTTTTTGACCGGCGGCGGGAGCCTTCTAACCAGCGTCGGAATGGCAATGATCTGATCACCCTTGGCGAGTTGCGGCTTCTTCAGCAAGTCAATCACTTCGATGCGGTATTTGCGTTGCAGCTTGTCCTCACAAATCTTCTTGAGGTTGGCGATCGCGGCAATCGAATTAGGGGTTTGGCCCGCGATGTAAAGCCGCAATATGTAAAAATCCCTCCGGTTGGTCTTGGCGGGGCGGCGCTTCCTTGCTGAACTCTTGTTCATATCGGTGCTCGGTCTCCAGCGCAGATGGGCCAATCTTACTACTCATCCGCCGTGATTGTGCCCTGACCTGCGACGGCCGTGGCCACGGTGTGATCCCTCAGAATATTGCCCAATTCGAGGCCTCTCGAACTCACGAGCAACTCGCGGGGTTCGCGCGAATGTGCCATGCCGCGGGATTTCAGAACGTAAAGCTCGCGTCTCGGGCGCCCATTGGGCTTACTGTCCCGCAACACAATCCAAGTGTCCATAAGAGAGGAGACGGCCGCCGCAGTCCTCTCCTGGGGGTCTCCTGCAAATGTCAGATTCGTGAACACCGAGGTGATCTGTTCGACCTTTAGAAAATCGACCAGGCGCATGAGCATGGATTTAACGTTATAAGTGCCTGAGACCGAAACCAGGTTGGTAATCGGGTCGATTACGACTACGCTTGGCCGAACCTTTTCGATCATTTTGTGCACACTTGCCAAGTGGGCTTCCAGACCGATGCTCGTTGGCCGCATCGCGTGAATGTGCAGCAGGCCCTTTTTTACCCAGGGCTCCAGGTTAAGGCCCACCGAGCGCATGTTACGGATAATCTGGCTGGGAGATTCTTCAAAGGCGAAATAGATGCACTTTTCGCCACGGGCGCATGCGGCGCGGGTGAAGTTCGCCGCCAAGCTGGACTTCCCAGTTCCCGCCGTGCCCGATACCAGCACGCTGCTTCCACGGAAGAACCCCTTGCCTTCCATCATATCGTCCAAAGCGGGAATTCCCGTTGAAACGCGATCCACCGATGACTTGTGGGCAAGTGCCAACGAGGTAATCGGCACCACCGAGATGCCCTCGTGATCGATCAGGAACGGATACTCGTCGGTGCCGTGGGAAGTGCCGCGGTATTTGACGACGCGCAGCCGCCGGGTGGAAATCTGTTCCGTAACTCGATGGTCCAGTGAGATCACGCAATCGGCGATGTATTCCTCGAGTCCGTGACGGGTCAGCGTTTGTTCGCCGGCCTCCCCGGTAACAACGGCGGTAAGCTTGTGGGCTTCCAACCAATGAAAGAGCCGGCGGAGTTCCGCTCGCAGAATCGTGGAGTCCGTTAATCCGGAAAAAAGCGCCTCGATGCTGTCCAGAACCACGCGCTTTGCTTTGATCGCCTTGACCGCATGGGCCAAACGGATGAACAGGCCTTCGAGGTTGTATTCTCCACTCTCGGCGATCTGGTTTCGCTCAATGGCAACAAAGTCCACCAGCAGCTTCTTGCGTTTGGCAAGCGCACGCAAATCAAAACCCAGTGAAGCGACGTTGGCCGCCAGTTTCTGCTCGGTTTCTTCGAAGTCCATGCATACGCCAGGCTCGCCGTACCGAACAGCGCCGTGCACCAGGAATTCCATCGCGAATAAGCTCTTGCCACATCCCGCGCTGCCACAGACCAGGGTGACACGACCTTTCGGCAGGCCTCCCCCCGTGACTTCATCCAGTCCCTGGATTCCTGTGGGGGCCTTGGTGAGCGACGAGCGAACTACTTTCGGCTTAGCGCTGGGCATAGCGCGACTCCTGAACCGGGATTTGCGATTTCGACCTGGGACTAGGAATCGTATCCCGGCTCACGCCCTTAATTCAACGAAATTGGCACCAGGTGGACCCCGGGGAAATCGCGGCAGACTTGGCGCTCAGGACTGAGTTTGGAACGCCAATCTTCGATCACTTCCGGATTGCAGACAATCCAAGCGGAACCTTGTGAACACGGCGAAGAGTATTTTAGCTGACGCTGTGAGTGAACCGCCATAAACAATCTTGAAGGAAGCAAACCAGAAATGGAGAGGCTACGAGGGATTGGAAAAACTTACAGCGCGGAAGAAACGGAAGTACCGGCGGCGGCAAAAACCGTGGCCATCTCGGCTTGGGCGAAGGAAATAAAGCACTGCACGACGGCGGGATCGAACTGCGTGCCGCTCGACTCGATGAGGCGGCGGATTGCTTCTTCGTGAGGAAGGCCGACGCGGTAAGGGCGCGAAGAAACCATGGCGTCGAAGGCGTCGATGACCGAGACGATGCGTGAGACGACTGGAATCTCCAGTTTTTTCAATCCCGCTGGATAGCCTTTTCCATCGAAGTTTTCGTGATGGTGAAGAATGTCAAGCGCGGCGCGTTCGAATCCCGGCAGCATGCGCAGGACCGCCCATCCGTATTCGGGATGTTTCTTCATCAGCGCGTATTCCTCGGCGTCGAGCCGTCCAGGTTTCTTCAAGATGGCGTCCGGAATGCCGACTTTGCCGATATCGTGAAGGAGCGCGGCAACTTCCAGGTTTTGGAGCTCCGCCTCTTCCAAGCCGAGCTCCTGACCAACGCGCATGCCCCACTCCGCGAGGCGCGTGCTGTGAACACCAGTATTGAGGTCTTTCAGGTCCAGAAGCTGGTTGAAGGCGCAGATCACCGAGCTACGCAGCGCGGTGATCTGCTCTTCGACGAGCTTGACGCGCAAGGGATCTGGCGTCTGATGAAGGTTGGAGGTCAGGGAGAGCATCGCTGCGCGCTCCTTCACCAGCGTGCTCACCAGCAGAACAAAAAGCAACCGGAGCCACCGCCGGAACCAGAGCTGGAGCTGCTGTTCACCCACGCAGAAACCGCCTGGTAGACATCGAGACGGCCGTTGTGCAGGTCTGGAGTGAGTTTGATCGCATGCGACAGGGCGCTGGACGCTGATGCCTGGTTCAGGGAAGCTTTGGCGTTCAACATCAGCGCCGCGGTACCAGCGACTATCGGAGAGCTGAAGGAAGTCCCGGAAGCGCTGGCGTAGGTGCCGCCCGGGAAGGTGCTAATGACGTATTCGCCGGGGGCTGCAATCCAAACGTCCGTGTTTCCGTAGTTAGAGAAGGTAGAGCGCGCGTCCCAGTTGGTGGTAGAAGCAATCCCCATCACATTTGCATTGAGCGCTGCGGGGTACACGGGAGCATTTGTGTTCTCGTTTCCGGCAGCGGCGACCAGAACCACCCCACTCTGATTGGCGTAGGAAACTGCCTGATTCAGAGCAGCAGAGGATGACGACACGTCGAAGCTCATGTTGACCACATTCGCCTGGTGCTGCACGGCGTAATAGAGGGCCGCGACGATGTTGGAAAGATATCCCGTGCCGTTGGAGGTAAAGGCCTTGAGAGGGAGAATCTTGGATTTCGGCGCCACGAGGTGGACAAGTCCGGTGGTCATCGTGCCGTGCCCGAATGCGCCGTACGGCCCGCCATCAAGGACCGCCACCGAAGACTGGTCGAGGACCGCGACGCTGGACTGCTGAACGACTACAGGGCCTCGATCGTCAGCGTCGTTGTCGCTTGCTCCGCTTTGCAACTGCGGCACGTCCAGCCATTCGGAAGCGCCCGGCTGATTGCGGGTGAAATCATATCCAGGCAGAAGAACGGGCTGGAGAACCGGGTGGGAAGTATCCACGCCGGTATCAATCACGGCCACAATACCGGTTCCACCGATGTTGAAGCCATTCTGTGCATCAGAAAGTCGAATGATCTGTGCGGCGGGTTGCGCGGCATAGCCATGCCAGACGAGCGTGCCGTAATAGTTGACGGGGGTGCGGTCGTTCAATCCTGCGGGAATGTTGCTAATCGGCTTTTGAGGAAGGGGCAAGAGCTGGTCTGGCTCGATGCTTTGGATGCCAAGAAGAGCTTCCAGCAGGTTGACAACACCATTGAGAAGGTTCGAGATCAAATTCCCAGAACTCGTGACCAGGAAGGTCTGACCGACGTGGCCGTCCAGCGATCCCTGTACCTGGCAGCTGGCTGCGAGGCAAAGGTTTAGGACGGAATTCAGTCCGCCGTTCGTCCGGACGATGTAGCGATTTTGGGCCGCGGCGGGCTGAACACCGGCAGTTGCAATGGCAATCAGGACGGCAAAAACAAGAATGCTACGTTTCATAGTATAAATCCCTTTCAGGGGACTCCTGGTTCAGGTTCACTCTGCCATCGGCACAAAGGGATACCCGCCAAGTCTTGCGGATTCTTCCTTTCGGGCCAATGGTACGAGTGTGTTGCCTGTCACAATCATTCGAACTATCCACCTTTGGTACGCTCGTACCATCAGGTAAATACTTGAAAATTTCGATGTGGCGCGAGCCTTTCAAGCTCTGCTCCCGGGTGACTTTCCCAAGGCATTGCGGAGCGAAATCGCAATGGATTTTTCGCCCTGGCCGGGGAAGGAGAGCTCCAAGTCGCCCGTGTTTTCGATCTCACCGCGGAACTCGCCAAATTGATTGGTGACCGTGTGGATGACATTCCCGCGATGATTCGAAAGCGTGATCTTTACATCCCGTCCGACAACACCGGGCGAACTGATGTCCAAAAGCTGACCAGTGATCATGAGGCCATTGCCGTCCGGCTTGGCTTCAATCTGGATATCAATCTGGTAAGGATCAGCGCGGTAGAGCATTTGCCTCGTTCCCAGTCCGCTGGACCGCGCGCCGGCCAGCATCGGATGCAAGAAGCTGTCGAACAGCACCTCGACAAAACTCGTTTTTTCCTTCCGCGGCGCGCTTCCGGCCGTGGCGAACGCTGCCTTGGCGATGCGTACGTCTGCTTCCGAAGGCTGATACATGGCCTCCATTGCGGCCGTATTGTGCAGTTTTTGCCATAGCGCAACTGTTTCCATGCATTGCCTGCAGCCGGTACCCAGGTGCTTCTTCATGGCTTCCTGTTGCTTCGGTGCGTTCACCTGGTTCACGAAATCGATCCACTCCTCACTCTTAAAGTGCTTCATCTTCGTTCCCCCCATCAGCCTTTCTCTTGAACTTCCGCTCCCCAGCGGATGAGGGCCGATACCACCCTCGTGGAATAAGGGTATGGAGTAGGGTGAAAAGTATAGGAAGGAAAGGATTTAGCTAAGTTCTTTAGTTTCAGCTAGTTTACCGACTAATACGAAGGGGGCCCAGAAATACGGGTGGGGGTGCTGCTGGCGGAGTCGCCTCATAGCGGATTGCAGTGCACCGGCCATGTTCCCGGTTTGAATGTAATTCTTGTAGAACTCTTGCATGAGGGCAGAGGTGCTCTCGTCGTGGACGTCCCAAAGAGAGAGGAGCAAAGACGTCGCGCCTGCGCAGAACAAGCCGCGCTGCAAGCCCAGTAGTTCGTCCCCCGCAGAAACGAAGTTCATACCCGTGGCGCAACCGCTGAGGGTGACAAGTTTAGCCGGCAGTCGAATCTGGTACAGATCGTACAGGTTTAAGTAGCCGTCTCCGAGCCGAATGCCGGAAAACATCGGGTTGTCCTGACGATAGTTGCCGTGGGTCGCGATGTGAAGAAGGCCACTCGCCAGACCTCGCTCCCGGAGAACCTTTGCGTTCGCCTGTGGGCCGAGGAACAGCTCGGGATGCGGCAGGAGTTCTGCGACGGATTGCACCTCATGCAGGATGTGCGGGGCTCGGTCGTCTGGGATCCCCATTACCAGGGAGTTGGGGAGGTCTCCGTCCTTTTTTTCCTGGCAGAGGGCAAAGACGGTGGCGCTTGGCGCGTAGGAGATGGTGTATGTGTCGCAGAGGTATTCCTCTCCGTCTCTCAAGGCATGAAATGGAAGAAAGTGCAGCGCGCCATGTGGCACGAAGATCAAATGCTGCGCTTTGAGATGCTCGCGGATGGGAGCAATAAGTTCCGTGTACAACGCCGCCAGGTGCCCCTGCGTCGCGGAGAGCAACGGCTGCTCGAATCTGTGAGCATAAGCGGCCCCCATACGAAATTTCGAAAGCTGAAAGCGCAGCAGGTGGAGAAAGTGAGCGACCCTGGACACCACGCTGATTGCTGCGATTTTGATCGATTCCCGCGTGACCACGGCGGCGATGAGCCGATCACCGCTCGAATAATATTCGACCAGCGCTGTGCCTGCAGGCAAAGTGGATTGCAACCTGGCCAGCGAGAAGTCCGCGGGAGCTTCGAGGGTGGCGTATTCTCGTTCGTTCGCAGGCAGCTCCCGAAGCGTTCTCAAGAGCTCGTTTTCGTGAGACACCGCTTTTTCGTGCAATTGTTGCACGAGTTTGGAAGAACTTTCTTCCGGGCGCAGCTGCTCCAGCTCGATTCGGTGGTAATACCAGTTGAGCTCTTCGCGTAAATCGCGAATTCTCCGCACCAGTTCGCTCTGCCCTGTATCTCCCATCGGCAGGCTCTGGCCGCTCTGAAAAATCATTTCGGTCATGCTTCGTGATTTTGCCGCTTCGATGCAGTTAAAAGCCTCGGCGGCAGCGGCTTCGCTGGGCTCGCCGCTCAAATGCAGATCCACGAGCGCCTCATAAACTTGAAGGCGGTTTTTGACGAATGAGATCTTCAACTCTTCGGAATGCAGACGGCTGCGCAAAGTTTCGAGCGCTTTGCGCGCCTCGCCATAGGCAGAGAGAGCCGCCGGGCGGTCGCCGCGGATCTGGGAGAGCTGGCCGCGCAGAAAATGCGCCTGGTAGGCGAGCGGCGGCGCCTGCAAGCGCTCAATCCTGGCGGAGGCAGCCTCCGTTTCCGATTCCGCAACGGCGGGCTCTCCCACGTGCAGGGCGATGCGCGCCAGAATAAGATGTGCGAGGACGGACTTGCCGGACAGCAAGGTTTGATCGAAAAACCCAGCGGCACCGGCACAGAGCCTTCGCGCTTCAAAGTAGCGCCCTTCGTGGAAGAGCAGCAATCCCTGGTACAAATCCAGAAGCCACGGCCACACGAGATTCTTTTCTCGCGCAAACATTTCCCGCGCCTTGGTGAACCTTTCGAGTGCTTGAACTGTTTTCCCTTGCTGCCCGAAAGCGATCGCCCGGTTTGCCAGCGTTTTCGCCGCTTCATAGCCCATGCCCAGCTTTTCAAACCGCGAGAACCCTTCATCGGCCATTTCCCCCGCTTCATCGCTCAAATTCAGCTCGAGGTAAATGTCCGAAAGATCGAGATAGCAGAGAGCCAGATGATAGGCGTCACCAGTAGCCTCGCAGGCGCGCCGCGCCGCATAGAGCATCTCGATGGCCTGGCCATATTCGCCCCGGAAATAGTGGAGGTAAGCGATATTGTAATCGGCCTGCGCGACCAGCAGCGGCATGCCGTTCTGCTTGCACAACTCGCGAGCCTTCTGATAGCAATCCAGCGACCTCGCAAAATCGTTCAGATTTATGAGGCACATCGCTAAGTTGCTGAAGATGGCGGCCATTGCTTCCACGTCTTTGTAGGGCATCAAACCGATATAGGCGCGTTCGTAGTGCGCGATCGATTCTTCGAATCGGTCTTGACGGTGATAGATGTTGCCAATGTTTATTTCCAGGCGGGACAAGCGCCAGGAATCTTCGAGACGCGTAAAGATCACCCGGGCACGCTCCGCAGCTTGAAACGCCCGGTCGTATTCACCGAGGAGGATCAGGGGCTGGATCGAGCTGCTGAGCGTTCGTGCGGCTTCATTCTCATTTTTCAGGGCTTCGTAAAGCTCGAAAGCCTTTTCGTGGTGCTCGACCGCCCCGGCGTTGTTCCCGCAGGCATAGAGGGCGTTCGCCTTTGCCCGCAGCCCGACAGCCAGGCTTTCCTTGCGCCGCAGTTTCGTACCGATCAAAACGGCTGCTTCCGAGAGGTGCAGCGCCTCGCGCGTATCAATGCGCACCCTCTCAACAACCAGTTTTGCCAGCCGCTCGACAACCTCGCTTCGCACGAGGGCCCCGTGGCGAGCGAGAAATTTCCGGCGCGCCGCCTCAGTCTCAAGCTGTGCGAGCTGGGAAATGAGCCCTTCGGGCGTCGCTTTCTTAACCATTGTGGACATCAGAGGAATCCCAATTCGTCCAGATTTCGCCGCATTCGTTCAATGCACTTCTGGCGCGTAAATCCTATGGAACCCAGGGCCAGCCCCAGTTCCGCGGCAACCTCGGCATAGGGCCGCGGCGGAGTCTCAAAAAAGAGCAGCTCCACGAGCCTGCGGCATTGTGGAGTAAGCGTCCGCATGGCATCCCGCAGCATCTGTTCTTCTTGCGTCTGCTGCACCAGGGTTTCCGCGATGGCCGGAGTTTCCGGCTCCGGCAAGTCCGGCTCGGCATCGCGGCTGACCAGTCGCTGCGCCTGTCGTTTCTGCCGATAGCACTGGTGATGCGCCACCTGCATCAGCCATTTCGGAAGCGCCTTCGGCTCTCGCAAGTCCGGCAATCGCGTCAGCAGCTCCATGCAGGTGGACTGGAATACGTCGGCGGCTTCGTGTGGCGGCAAGCCGTACTTGACAGGTATGGAGTAGATGAGCGCTTTGTACTTGTCAATGAGCTGGGACCACGCTTCTTCGTTTCCCGCAAGACATTCCTTGACAAGCCGCGTGTCATCCCAACCGCTTCGAATTTTCTTTCCAGGCTTGGCAAGTACCGGACTCATGGGCGGGCATTACCTGAGGCATCTTTGAAGTAGAGCTGTTCGGCATTCCACAGGACATATGGTTCCAGAACGGCGGGATGAAAATTGCCGATGGAATTCTTCGCCCCCACCAGAATGTCCGGGCTGGCTAGAAAGATCATTGGCTGGTTCTCAGCAAGGAGCTCCTGAACGCGGTCAAACCACTTTTTCCTTTGCTCGTAGCTTGGCCCGGCAAGTTGTTGTTCCATCAGCCTGTCGATCTCCGCTTCCCACGCGGTTGCGGGATGCGCCTGCGATGGGTTCCAGAGATGCGTTCCGCCGCTTGAAAGCCACACATTAGAATCGGCCGTCGGGTCAGCGTCAAAACTAACCAGCCCCAAAATGCAAGCCTCGTATTCTCTTGTTTGGGTGACGCGATCGATTAAGGACCGAAACTCCGTAGGCACGATTTGAACGCGCATGCCGAGTTGTTTCAAGTCGTCCTGAATCAGCGTGGCCATCTTGGTGCGGTCCGCATTCGTGGAACTGGTAAGAATGGAGAACTCGATGGGCTTGGCGTCAGCATCTACCAGCGCAGGCTCCCCGTTCGGCCCGGTGATCCAGCTGAAACCCGCTTCCTTCAGCAGCGCCCGCGCCTTCTCCACTGACCGCGCAGGATGAGGAATCGCTGAATTTCCCCAGCGATGATTGCCCGGCGTGACCGGTCCCCAAAGTGCGGCTCCGCGCCCTTGATAGACCAGCCGAACAATCGAGTCCCGGTCAATCGCAGCGGAGACGGCCTGCCGGAATTTGACTTCGCGAAACCATTTCATTTTCCGCGCCAGTTCAGGCGAAGTTTTTTCCCCTGGCTCGTTTAGATTAAAGAACAGGAAATTGTATTCCAGCCCGGGCCCGGCATCGGACATCGTATAACTGCTCTGCTGGCGGCTGAGCACCGAGAAATTCTCCGCGCCCAGCCTGCTGATCAGATCTGTTTCGCCGGACTGGAACCGCAAGACCTGCGCATCCGCATTGGGCACAAAAAGAAAAACCAGTTCTTCGAGGTATGGCAGCCGGTTGCCCTTCGTATCTTGTTTCCAGTAGTAGGGATTGCGCTCGAGGACCAGCTTTTGCCCGGCGACATACTCTTTAAGCCGAAACGGTCCGAGTCCCGCCAACTGATTCGGGGGGGTAGCAAGCGTCCAGGTTTGCGCAAGCTTGCCTTCGTTATAGGGTTTCTCGAGCAAGTGACGGGGCAAGATAGCCAAGCCATCGAAAAGCCTTTCCCCGGCACCATAGGTTTTTGCCAGTTGGAACACTACCGTTTGTGAGTCCAATTTGCGCACAGCGATCGGTTTGCCCCCGACAATCAACAGGTCGCGCTGCGTGGCGTGAACCTTTTCGTCAAGACAAACCCGAAATGTGAATAGGACATCGTCCGCGTCGACAGGCTGACCGTCGGAAAACCGCAATCCCTTGCGCAGCGTCAACGTGTACTGCAATCCGTCCGCGGAGACCTTCCAGGACTTGGCCAGCGCGAGTTCCGTGACCTGTGTCGCGCGATTGATGTGAATCAGGTCGGCTTGCATGGCCCCAAGAATCACTTCGCGCGATGGGGCATCCGCGGCCGTCAGCGGGTTCAGCGTTTTTGGTTCAGCACGCAAAGAAACGACCAGTCGTCCGCCCTGTTTTCCAAGTTCGCCCGGAAGCGTGACCAGTTCTTCGGATAAGGTTATCTGCCGGGGAACTCCGCGGGCGGGCCGTGAAAGAATGCCGGTGCCTGCCAAGAGCAGGCCGCAGCTAAGCCATCTGCCAAAAGTGGAGAGTCTTGCCATGCCCATTATCTGACCCCGCTGGTCGCCTTCTCTATCTTCTCTGTGCCTGCGTCCTGCTGCAATGCGCTCGCAAGCCCCAAGTATCCTAGAAAGAACGGCACGATTGCGAGTGCCGGCAGGTACATCCACCAGTACGACACCAGGACACTGTACTGCTGCAGGCTGGCGAGGAGGCTGCCCCAGGTCGGCACCGGCTCCGGCACTCCCAAGCCCAGAAAGGAAAGTGTCATCTCTGCAAGCACGAATTGCGGCACGAGGATTGCTGCTTGCGTCAGAATTACACTCGAGGTTTCCGGCAAAACATGCCGCCGCAGGAGATAATCATCCTTCGCTCCGAATCCCCGCGCCGCGCGCACATAATCGCGCTCTTTTGCGCTCAGAACCACTCCGCGGACCAGCCGCGCCGGCCGCGCCCAACCCACCGTTCCGATGACAGCGATGATGAGAAAAAATGCCCACGGCGGACTGACCGTCAGCGGCAAGAAGGCCCGCAGCGCCAGCAGCATATACAACCAGGGCAGCGCCATAAACAGTTCGGCCACGCGCATCAACAATCCGTCTCTCCAGCCGCCGTAGAAACCCGCAGTGGCTCCAATGAGCACACCGAAAAACAAGGTGAGGCCCGCCCCGAGCAAGCCTGCAAGAAGGGAAATTTGGCCGCCATTCAAAATCCGCGAGAGCTGGTCGCGGCCGTAGGCATCGCTCCCCAATAAATAAATTCGGCTCGCCGATGCGCCGAAGAAATGCATGCGAGACGGCACCAGCCCCAGAAATCGGTAGCGCGCGCCGCTCACCAAGAAGTGCAAAGGTAGGACCTGATCGGTGCTCTCCTCGAATTGATCGAAGGAACCGTCGCGCAAATGGACGGCGTAGAAAAAAGGACGGAAGTGAAAGTGTCCTGTTGTGTCCACGATATGAATTTTCATCGGTGGCAGGTAGGGCCGCTCACGGTCCTGCTCAGCTGGATCGTACGGCGCAAAGAAACCTGCGCATCCGATGATTCCGTGGAGTATAGCGAGCGCTACGAGCCATCGCTTCCACCGACCACGCTGCATCATCAAGCATCCGCCTGGCTGCGGATTCTGGGATCGGCCCAATAGATCAATACATCCGCGAAGAAGTTTCCCGTAACCAGAAAAACCGTCGAACAGAGGACGCCGCCAATCACCACAAACAGATCGCGGGCCAGGATGGCCTCCAGCAGCAGCGGCCCAAGTCCCGGCCAGCTCATCACCACCTCCACAAGGAGCGAGCCGCTCAGCAATGTTCCAACGCTAAATCCAAAAAGCGAGATCAGAGGATTCGCAGCAGCCCGCAGCGCATATCGGTAAAGCAGTGTTCTGCGAGGAATACCGTGACTTGCCGCCGCCCGCAAGAAGGGTGCATCGAGCACCTCTGCCACCGCGGCACGGACGTGCCTGACCAAGGTCGGCAATGCGGAAAGAACAACCGCGAGAACCGGCAATTCCATGTGCCACGCCAAGTCACGGAGTTTTTGAACCGGCGAGAGGCCTTCAACAGCCGCGGAGGCCATTCCTCCCGTGGGAAACCATCCGCTACGTACCGCCAGAATGAGCATTGCGATCGCGAGCACGAGGTCGGGAATCACGAGAAGCGCCGCGGTCGCCCCGGAGATTGCACGATCTGGCAAGCGCCCAAGAGTTGTGGCGCTCCAGATTCCCAGCGGCAGCGCCAGCCCCCAGGCCATCAGCGTGGCCATCACCGTCAACAACAATGTGTTTCGCGCGCGCACCCACAACAGCGGCGCAACGGGACTGTTGTAAGCAAAAGAGAATCCCATGTCGCCGTGCAGCAGTGCTTTCACCCATCGTCCGTAGCGCATGGGCAGCGGCCGGTCGAGCTGATATTGCGCTCGCAACGCCGCCACCGTCTCCGGAGAAATCTGGGGATTCAGGCGCATTTCGTCGAAATAGTTTCCCGGTGCCAGTGTGGTGAATAGAAAGGTGAGGATCGAGACACCGATCAGGAGAAACGTGCCGTGCATCAACCGGCGCAGGAAGTAGCTCATTAAACCACCTGCGGCAGATTACCCGCAGCGCCCAGTCTGGGTGTCGCGGCAATCAAGCGCCGGGTGACCTCTTGACCCGGTGCACGCAAGAGTTTTTCCGCAGCGCCCAACTCCACCACCCTTCCCTGCTCCATGACCGCGATTTCGTCTGCCAAATGCGCCGCCATTCCCAAATCGTGGGTGATGAAGAGATACGTCAATCCCAGCGAAGCCTGTAGCTCCAGCAGCAAATTCGAGATCTGCGCTTGCACGGAGCAATCCAGTGCGGAAAGTGCTTCATCCAGGATCAACAGCTTGGGCTCAAGCGACAAAGCCCGCGCGATTGCCAGCCTCTGCCGTTGTCCACCGCTGAACTCATCGGCTTTCTGCGACGCTTTCACTTGCGGGATGCCTACCTGCACAAGCAAGTCTCGCGCACGATCTTCTCTCTCTTGCTTGTTCAAGCGCCCCTGCACAATCAACGGTTCGCTCACTAGTTCAATGGCGGAGAATCTTGGATTCAGCGAGCGCGCCGGATCCTGGAACACCAGCTGAATCTTTGGACGCACCGCGCGCAATTGCTTTTCATCGAGGGTCGCGATTTCCTTCCCGTCGAAAACAACTCTTCCTGACGTCGGCCGCTCAAGGCACGCAATGCATAGCGCCAGAGTGCTTTTCCCCGAACCAGATTCACCCACAAGAGCCAGCGTCGACGCTCGCCCAATGGAAAAAGATACGTCTTGCAGAGCCATTACTTCCTTCTTGGCCCCGAGCACACCCGCTCGTTCGTAGCGCTTCGCGAGCTTTTCGACAATCAGGAGTCGGTCCATTTTCACGCCCCTCGCGGGGAATCATCCGCCAAACTTAAAGCACGAAACGGCATGCGTTTCATCCACTGCCACGGCTGCCGGTTCGCGCTGTCTGCACTGATCCATCCTGTCCGTGCATCTGGATTCGAATCGGCAACCGCTTAGGAGTGCTGCCAAATTCGGCGCCTCTCCCGGAATGACCGGCAGCCGTGATTTGCGGCCCTTTGCGGATTCCTCTATTCCCGCTGGCAGACTTTGCATCAGCGCGCGTGTGTACGGGTGCTGAGGAAATTTGAGGACTTGTTCCGTCGGGCCGATTTCCGCTACTTTTCCCGCATACAGAACTAACAGGCGGTCCGCCAGGCCTGCCAGCAATGCAGGGTTGTGTGTAATCAGGATTACGGACAAATTAAATTTTTCCCGCAGCCTTCGGAAAATTCCAAGAATGTCCTTCTGCGTTGTGGGATCCAGAGAAGCCGTCGGCTCATCCGCGACGATCAACGATGGGCGGCAAGCGATTGCCATGGCGATCAGCACCCGCTGCTGTTGCCCGCCGCTCAGTTGATGGGGATAGGATTCGGCAATGCGTGCCGCATCCGCAGGAAATACCTCCGCAAGCACCTGCAGCGCCATTCGACGCAACTCGTCCCGGCCATTCCGTTCATGCGCCGCCAAGACGTCGCTGACTTGTTCATCAATTCGAATCGTAGGATGCAGGGCAAGTGAAGGCTCTTGAAAAATCAGCGCAATGCGCGCCCCGCGGATTCGCTCGAGTGCCCGAGGGTTTGCCTGCAGCAAGTCCTGCCCTTCGAACAGAACCGCGCCCTTTTGAATCTCCGCATTTCCAGGGAGGAGCCGCGGCAAAGCCACCGCGAGGGTACTCTTGCCGCACCCGGATTCCCCGAGCACTCCGAGAGTCTCTCCGGTCCGCACCTCAAAGCTTACCCCTTCAAGAGCCGGAGACTTTTTCCCAGCCCGTGAAATGTACGCAACGTGAAGATCCTGAACCTGCAGAAGGGGTGCCATAGCGGAGCGGGCATCAGACCTTTTTCTGTCCCGTGACCCATGTTCGGCCAAGAGTACCTGGGGGACAAGGCTGATGAACCCGCAAGCGTTCGAATGGTAAAGAGCGCTGGAAATCAGCTCACTTGCCCAGACTTTTGGCCCGATCCGTTGTGGAAACGTCGCGCGACCAGGCGCCAGCGCCAGGCAAATCCTGGCTATATTGCGGCGCCAAAACGATCTACTGGTTGGCGCGCGCCGCAGCCGCCCGGTTTTCTGCCGCGTCTGTTCGCGGCGTCATCGAGAGCACGATGTACTCTCTTTCTTTGCCATCCGACTCCGGAACGCGCAACAGCAACTTGTCTTTGTGAATTCGAAACTCCGCCGTCTCGCCAATCGGCAGAAGCACAGGGTGTTTGTCGTCTTTCGGACGGATCCGGTACGCAATCCGCTGCGTTCGCAGCACATACTCCTGGCACAGCGTTTCCTGCGTTTTCTTGTGCTGGCCGTCGGTTCCAAAAATCTCCCCAGCCAGCGTCTTGCCGTCCTTCTCTGCATAGCCGCAAGAGGTGGAATTCATTTGCACCAGTTCGCCCTTCTCGTACGCTGGCTTATCCTTTGCCTGCAATGAAAATGATGCAGCGAGCAGAACAAATAGAGTAAGTGTCTTCTTCATCTTTCTCCTCCGACAGATTCAGTCAAAACGGCCACACATCGCCTTTGGGCTGGGGCCCTGCGGCATTCACCCTTATAAGGGCAGAATCGCCCCCGGAAAATATAGGCCACTGGATTCAGGGCATTGTTTCGCGCTGCATTAGACTTATGCTCAGCGTGTGGGGACGTCGGTCACACCCCGCCCCGAGCAAATCGCCTCGAAATTCAAATTGTGTGTTAATAAGTTTCTAGCTATCGCGTCTTAGGTTGTAGATAAGCCGAGGAGGGATGCTTGGCGGCCGCGATAGAAAACATCATGGTGACCCAGGCTTTCGCACAGCTTGAGGAAGTCTTCCGAGCACACCAAGCCTGTGTCCTCAAGGCTGCTTACCGCATCACTGGCAGCCTGGCGGATGCCGAGGACGTTTCACAATCCGTTTTCCTCCGATTGGCTCATGGAACTGTCGACCCAAGCCGTATCTCCAATCTCCAGGGTTACTTACACAGGTCGGCGGTTAACGCCGCCTTGGATCTAATTCGCTCCAGGGGCCATCGAGAGCACGTGCCGGTTGAAACGGCCGACGAACTTCAAGCCCAATCCAGTCTCTCCCCGGAGCGTGCGCTCTCCTCCTTGGAACTCAAGAATTGGCTTCGCCGGGAGCTTGCCACCCTGAATCCCAGGGCTGCCGAGATGTTCGTTCTCCGCTATCTCGAGGGGTTGGATAACCCCGAAATTGCCCGGACAATGAACACCTCTCAGGCCGTTGTGGCAGTGACCCTGTTTCGCACTCGTGCACGACTAAAGAAAAGTCTTCGTCGATTTAGGAAAGGTGCATCATGAAATTCTTTCGATCTAAGCAAGACGCCCGTCTTAATCAAGCGATTTCCGAACTTCGCGCCGAGCAGCCCGATGCTAAGACACTGTCGTCGTCCGCCGAGCGCGTGTGGCAGCGGTTGCAGTCCGGCGAGGGTGGGGAATCCGCAGCCAATGCTCTGCGGCTTATCCGTGGCTGCGCCGATATCCGTTCTCTGCTGCCGGCTTTTCATCAGCACCAGCTTCCTCCGGCTCGCGCTCTCATCGTGCAAGATCACCTGCGGGAATGCGTCTCGTGCCGTTCTTTCGCTGCTGGCCGAGGGGTTGATGGCGCGACGAACGCCAGTTGGCGGATGGAGCCGGCGTCACGCGGCTTCCAGTGGAGTCTTGCCAGACTGTCTTTCGTGGCGGCAACTGCGGCCTTGCTGGTTGCCCTGGTCTGGGCTGGCCGCAGCTGGTATTTCGCAGGCCCTCCGGGTAGTCGTGCGCGAATCGATTCCATCGAAGGGCAAGCCTATGGCATTGGCGCCACTGGCGAGCGCGCTTTGAAGCCGGGGGACGAAGTCAGCGAGGGTGAATTCATTCGCACCGCCGCGAATTCCCATGCCAAGGTGCGGCTCTTTGAAGGCTCGCATGTGGAAATGAACCAGCGCGCGGAATTGGCGGTCAGCGCCAGCCGCCGTGACACAACCATTCACCTCGACCAGGGCAGCATCATTGTGCAAGCCGCGAAGCGTCGCACCGGGCACCTCTACGTGAGTGCTCCGGATTGCACGGTAGCCGTCACCGGCACGGTCTTTTCCGTGAACTCCGGCACAAAAGGCTCGCGCGTTTCCGTGATTGAGGGAGAAGTCCACGTCAAGCACGCCGGGGCAGAATCCATTCTGCACTCCGGCGATCAGGTGGCCACCACGCAGAGCGTCGGCCTTGTTCCCGTCCGCGAAGAAATTGGATGGAGCAGCGACCTGGATCAGGAACTGGCGTTGCTTGCGGAATTCTCAAAACTTCGTACGAAGTTGGAAGGAATCCAGACACCCGGTCCGCGTTACGAGAGCAAAATCCTTCCTTTGCTGCCGGCGGATACTGTCCTGTATATCGGTATCCCCAATCTTGGAGATGCGCTTCAACAAGCAAACCAAATTTTCCAGCAACAGCTTTCGCAGAGCAAGGTTCTGCAAGACTGGTGGAACAAAAGCGGCAACTCGAGTCAACATCCCACTCCGCAGGAGTTGATTGACCAGATTCAAGTCATGAGCCGGTATTTGGGCGACGAAGTGGTGATTACGGCCAGAGCCAGTTCCTCTTCCAACGGACCCGGCCTCGTCTTGCTGGCCGAAGTGCGGCAGTCTGGACTTAAGGATTATTTGCAGAATCATTTCGCCGAATCCGTCACGAGCTCCCAGGGCAAATCCAATATGCACATTGTGGACCCGCAGTCGCTCTCCTCACTCGCTCGTGATGAGGGTGGCATGACCATGCTTGTCAGGCAGAACATGCTGGTCGTCGGTGGCGACGCTGCCTCGGTTCGGCAAATGAGCGCTCAGCTCGACGCCGGAGCAACTCTCTTCGCCGAGACGGACTTTGGCCAGCGAATCGCTAATATCTACAGCCGCGGCACGGAAACCTTGGTCGCCGCGAATCTCGGCCAGATCATAAATAGTTCGCATACCCAGCCAGGAGATTCCAGGGCGCTGCAGAATAGCGGTTTCAACGACATAAAGTACTTGATCGCCTCGCGCGGCGAGTCTTCCAGTCAGGCGGACAATCGCATTACTCTGGAATTTAACGGCCCGAGGCGCGGCATTGCTTCCTGGCTGGCCGCCCCCGCTCCGGTGGGCTCGCTCGACTATGTTTCCGCCAACGCCGGCGCGGTGGTCTCTTTCGTTGCGAAACAGCCGGCGCTCATGCTGGATGACATTTTCAGCACCTTTGGCGCTTCCGACCCCAACTTCAGCCAGGATCTGGCTAAAGCCAATTCAGAACTCGGCATGGATATTCGCAACGACTTGGCGAGTGCGCTGGGCGGAGAACTCACTCTTGCTCTCGACGGCCCGGTTCTTCCCACGCCCTCGTGGAAAGCGATTATCGAGGTCAACAATTCGGGGGCTCTCCAGCTTGCCATGGAAAAGATAGTGCAGGCTGCTAACCGCGAAGCACTAAAATCGAACGTGCCCGGCCTAACTCTCAATCAAACACAGTCCGGTGGACGAACCTTCTATACGATCCAGTTGCAAAGCGCTGGGCTTTCCACCGAATACAACTACACCTTCGCAGACGGATACATGATCATGGCACCTTCTCGCGCCCTACTGCTCGCAGCGCTGCAAACTCATGCCAATGGCACATCCCTGGCTCGCTCCGCCTCGTTTCACGCTCTTCTTCCCAGCGACAACCAGGCGAACTTTTCTGCCATGATTTATCAGAATCTCAGCCCCATTCTGAAACCGCTTGCTTCCCAGCTTACCTCTCAACAGTTGGCGTTTCTCCAACAGATGGCAGCCGACGCCAAGCCGAGCGTGTTCTGCGCTTATGGGGAAAGTGATCGCATCGAAGTGGCCAGCAGCGCCAAACTCTTTGACTTGAATCCAGGTCTTCCCACCTTGATCCACTTGCTCGGTTTGTCGGATCATGGAACTTCGCGGCACGCCAATCCGTAATGATTGGCAGATGATGAACCCAACCATCGAGCTCAATGGGCTCGAAGTACAACTCGGCGGCCGGACGATCCTTCACGGCTTGACTGGCGTCTTAAAGAGTCGCGCTATCGGGCTGCTCGGACCGAACGGCGCCGGCAAGTCGACGCTCATCAACACCCTCTTGGGCTTTCACTCTCCGTCCAAAGGGAGCGCCCGCGTTCTCGGGCTCGACTCTCACACCAGTGGCAAGGCGCTACGATCTCTTGTCGGATACATGCCCGAGAACGACGCCTTCATTTCAAAAATGTCCGGGGTCCGTTTTGTTCGTTACATGGCGGAGATTTCCGGACTTCCCGCCGATCAGGCGATGGAGCGCGCGCACGAAGCCTTCGTGTATGTGGGATTAGGCGAAGCGCGTTATCGCCCTGTCGGAACATATTCTCTCGGCATGAAACAACTGGCCAAGCTTGCCCAGGCGATTGCGCATGGCCCCAAGGTCCTCATTCTCGACGAGCCCACGAATGGCATGGACCCGCCGGCGCGCAAGCGTTTGATCGAACTGATTCGCGAGATCCGCGAGGCCAGTGACATCTGCCTGCTGCTTTCTTCGCATCTTCTCCGCGACGTCGAAGAAACCTGCGATGAAGTGCTGATCTTGCGGAACGGGCAAATCGCCTCCATTTGCAACCTCGTCGAAGAGCGCCGCGCCAATCGCAAGTTTCTCGAGTTGGAAACTATTGGTGCGGAGGCATCATTTACGTCCACGCTCGAGGGCTTGGGTTGCGAGTGCGCGGTTTTCACCAACGGCCGCATCAAGGTGGTCATGCCGGACAGCGTCGAAATCCGGGAAGTCTTCAAAGTCGCTGCGGCCCGCGGCGTCCAAATTCGGCGGATGAATCACCGTCGCGATTCGCTCGAAGACATCTTCCTCAATGCCATGGAACAAACGGGAGCGGCTGATGGCCGTATATAAGCGCAGATACAATTCCTACACGGGATCGCTCACGGCTGGATGGTCGCGCTTTTTTGTCCTCACGAAGTATGCCTTCGCCGACTTGTTCAAATCCCGCTTCTTCGTGATCCTTTTGGTTTTTTGCATCGTTCCCTGCCTGTTTTTTGCCGGCTACATCTTCGTAGCCAACAACAAGACCTTGCAATTGCTCATGCAACTTCGAACTGCGGATTTTTTCAAAGTGGAGAGCCAATATTTTGTGTTCATGATGCTCTCGCAGACCCAGGCAGCCTTTCTTTTGAACTGTTGGGTTGGCCCCGTCTTGATCGCCGGAGATCTGACGAACGGCGCGCTTCCGCTTTTTCTCAGCCGCCCGTTCAGCCGCGCCGACTATGTTCTTGGAAAGCTCGCGGTGTTAGGCTTGCTGCTCTCCGCTGTCACTTGGATTCCCTGCTTGCTCTTATTCAGCTTGCAGTCTGGCTTGGCGATGGACGGCTGGATCTGGTCGCACCTCTGGATGGTCATTCCTATTGTGTTGTGCTCCGCGATTTGGATCCTGATGCTTTCCCTCATGTCTCTTGCGGTGTCCGCGTGGGTCAAGCTGCGAATTGTGGCTACTGGGGTTATCTTCATTTCCTTTTTCATCCCTGCGGGCCTCGGCGAGATGTTCAATTCGATCATGGGCACCAAGTGGGGCATGCTTCTGAATTTCTCTTATATGTTCCGGCTAATCTTGGTAAAAGCGTTTCATGAACGAGAAGGGCTGGTCGGCCGTGCTTGGGACGAGATTCCGGTTCCCGCCGCCTGGGGCGTCCTGATTTTCGTCTGCTTGCTTTCGCTCGTCATTCTCAATGCGCGCTTGCGCGCCCGTGAGGCGGTGCGCGGATGACCACGGACGCCCGCCAAATCGTTTTCGAAAATGTCTCCAAGTTCTACGGCGAAGTTCTCGGCGTGAACAAGGTGAACTTCTCTCTCGAGCCCGGGATTACCAGTCTCGTCGGCCCCAACGGCTCGGGCAAGACCACGCTGATGAACTTGATGACCGGCCTGATCCGGCCTTCGCGAGGCGCTATTTACGTCCTCGGCCTTACCCCGCATCAGCCGATCGAATTCTTCCGTCAAGTAGGATTCTGCACGCAGTTTGACTCCTTCCCTCCTGGCACGAATGGCTACGACTTCATCTATTGGCCGCTACGCTTACATGGTTTTGGCGCCGACCAGGCGGCGAAGCTCACCAACGAGGCTCTGGAGCGCGCCGGCATGGCCCAAGTGGCACACCGCAAAGTGGCTGGCTATAGCAAAGGGATGCGCCAGCGTATTCGCCTCGCTCAAGCCATTGCGCATCATCCCTCAGTGCTGGTTCTAGACGAGCCGCTCAACGGCCTGGATCCCATGGCCCGCTCCGAATCCATCGCCCTGTTCGAAGCGATTGCCAAGCAGGGCATGCACGTCATCATTTCCAGCCATATTTTGGAAGAAGTCGATCGCATCTCCGACCGCGTCGTGCTAATGAGCAGCGGCTACGTTGTTGCCGAAGGACAGATTCGCGAGGTTCGCCGGGAAGTCCGCGATCATCCCATGCAGATCCTGGTCCGTTGCTCGAACGCCTCGCGGCTGGCGGCGGCGGCCTTCGAACTTGATCACGTCGTCGAGGCCAAAATTCTAAGCGATGGGCAAAGCGTCCTGGTGCGCACGCGCGATGCCGAGCAGTTCTATCTTTTGCTGAACAAGATTGTTTCCGGCGGTCTCGTCGAAGTCGATGCCGTAGCGCCCGCGGACGACGACGTCAACTCCATCTACCAATATCTCATCGGATCGGATGGCGGACCTGCATGAGTCCTCAAGATTTCGTCACGAGAGCCCAACAGTGGTTGAAGGAACAACCTTGGCGCCTCTATGGAAGCCAGATATCCATCCTGGTGCGCAACGAAGTTAGCCGGAACCTGCGACGCAGGATTTGGATCTATCTACTCGCTTTTATTCCAGTTCTCCTCATCCTTATCCACCTGATCGTCGGCAGACATAACTTCGACGTGGACCAAATCGAGACCGATACAGATGTCCTCGCGGGAATCGTCCAGCTCTACTATTTCCGTCTGGGCACTTTCTTCGCTTGCATGGGGATCTTTACGTGGCTATTCCGCGGCGAAATGGTTGAGCGCACTCTTCATTATCAATTTCTCGTCCCGGTACGCAGAGAAGTCCTCGTGGTGGGAAAGTTTTTTGCCGGCGCAGTGGTGGCCATCGCACTTTTCGAAACGGCCGTCCTTGCTTGCTTTTGCCTCACGTATGCTCGCTTTGGCTCAGCGGGCAGATCGTATGTTTTTGACGGCCCCGGCCTCGGCCAGTTGGGTTCCTATCTCCTGGTGACGGCTCTCGCTTGCATCGGGTACGGCGCCGTGTTTCTCGCTCTCAGCCTGCTCTTCAAGAATCCCATCGTCCCTGGAGTTTTGATCATGGGATGGGAAGTGATCGCCCCCATCTTTCCTGCCTGGGCCCAGCGGCTCAGCGTCACTTTCTATCTGAAGCATCTCTGCCCCGTTAGTCTGCCCTTCACTGGCCCCCTGGCTATTTTCACTATCGTTGCCGAACCCGTCTCTCCATGGATTGCCGTCCTCGGCTTGCTCTGCCTTACCATCGCCATTCTTGTTATATCCTGTTTCCTCATTCATCGGATGGAGATCACCTACACGGCTGAGTAGGCTGACTCGAGTACAAGTGCCTAGTAAATCGCTTTACCTCCGCTCTTGTCCCACAAATCCTTGTTTTCAAAGCTCCCGGCGTTCGGTAGGATTAGGGGCTGAGTTGCGCAGAGAACTCCGCATCTCCGCGGCCCGGGATGCCGAGAAAGCAAGGGAACATTGAAATACGACTTCACGAGGCGCCAACTGCTGACACACCTTGGCCGGTTGGCGGCCATTTCTTCATTGCCCAGCGTTGCGTTCTTTCCTATCGGGTGCGGTAGCGGAACACCATCGCACTCTCCCACGCCACCGGGAGCCGGATACACTGGGACAGACGACCAGCTGCTTGAGGAAATGGAGAAGGCTGCTTTCCTTTTTTTCTGGGAGCAGGCGGACCCCACGACCGGACAAGTGAAGGATCGCGCGTTTGCGGCCGGCAATGACACCCGAACCATATCGAGTATTGCCTCGACGGGCTTCGGGTTGACCGCGCTGTGCATCGGCGATCAACGCGGCTACCAATCGAGCGCCGCCATCGCGACGCGTGTGCAAACGACGCTCAACTTTGTGTTGAACCGATTGCAGCCGAATGGAATGAACGGGTTCCTCTATCACTTTGTGGACATGACCACGGGCGCGCGAGCATTCAATTCCGAGGTCTCCTCGATTGATACCGCCATCCTGCTCTGCGGCGTGCTGATGTGCCGGCAGCATTTTTCCCAAGATCCACAAATTCCCGGATTGGCCACGCGGATTTACAACAACGTGAATTTTGCCTGGATGCTCAATGGCGGCACAACCCTTTCCATGGGCTGGAAACCTGAGACAGGTTTTCTCTCAGCGCGATGGAACGCGTATTGCGAACTCATGATGCTGTACCTGTTGGCGATGGCCTCGCCAACATTTCCAATTCCAGCGTCCAGTTGGTCGGCTTGGTCGCGGCCAACGATCCGGTATCAAGGGCTGTCCTACATCTCCGGTTCGGACCCGCTATTCGTGCATCAGTATTCGCACGCCTGGTTCGATTTCCGGGCCAAGAAAGATGCCTTCGCGAACTATTTTCAGAATTCGATCAGGGCGACGCAGGCGCACCGGCTGTTTTGTATTTCTCTTGCCGGACAATTCTCGGACTACAGCGCGGATCTTTGGGGAATAAGCGCTTCGGATTCGCAGAAGGGCTACGTTGCGTGGGGAGGCCCGTCGGCACAAGGAACGCCGATTGGACCCGTGGACGGCAGCATTGTGCCATGCGCCACGGCCGGTTCGCTGCCATTCAATTTTCCAGACACCATTCGCGTGCTGCGGTGGATCCGCGGGCACTATCCGCAGGCCTGGCAGCGCTACGGCTATGTGGATGCCTTTAATCCGCTTACGGGCTGGTACGACCCCGATGTCATCGGGATTGATCTGGGGATTTCCGTTTTGATGGCGGAAAATCAGCGCACGCAGTTTGTTTGGAACACCTTCATGAGAGACCCGGCCGCGCAAAATGGTATGAACCTGGCCGGATTTCAGCCCGGCTGAGCTTGCCGGCTACTTGCTGATTTCAATTAAGGCCAGCGCATGGGGCGCCAGTGTAAGGGTCAACGCTCCGTTGATGAGGTTTTGCTCTCGCGAGGAAGGTAGTGCTCCGGCTTGGCGCAGCGCCTTGATCTGGGCCATGGTCGGGCTGGCTGGGCGGCCCATTTTGTCCCACGCAGGAAGCGGCGAGCCATGTTCACCGTCCACGACAGTTATACGAGCAGAGAGCGCATTACCAAGGCCCTTGAAGTGAAACGTGATAGTTCGCGGGGAGCCGGTTTCTTCCGGCAGGAAAAGGTTCCATGCTGCAACGGCGAGCGAGCCATCCTTGCGCCGAGTAACAAGCGCTGTCTCTGAGTTCACTTCAAGACGCGTATCACCGAGCCGGTGGAGAAGCGCAAAGTCGTTGTACGCCGCCTTCGGGATGCTGCCCTCCGCAAGCAATCCGAATCCTCCATAGAACGGCGTCTTCACTACGCCCTGTTCTTCAAAAACATCTGAAAACGTCCAGTAACTCATCATTTGAGTAAGGCCGTCGCACTGGCGAATCGTGTCGGCCATCCAGGGTCCCATGAAGGCGGTGTCTGTCACCGCGGGCTCGTTCATATAGCTGGCGTTGAACTCGCTCCAGATGAGCGGCGTATTCGGATACGGGGATGCCGCGATCTGGTCATGAACTTTCTTGACCGCGCGGCAGACCATCTGCGTTCTTGGGATATTTTCGTGCGTGCCGAAAACGTCTTCGGCCCTGTCGTTGCCGTAGACGTGCGTTGAGGCAAAGTCCACCGGAACGTTTTTCTCTTTGCAGTGCGCCAGGAAGCGATCCACCCAGGCGGCCTGCGCGGTAGCTGGCCCACCCACGCGAAGTCGCGGGCTGACGCGCTTGATGGCGCGCGCGGCGCGATCGTACAGCTCGTAGTAGGTTGATTCTTTCGGATTGCCAGCCCAAAAATCAAGGTTCGGCTCGTTCCAGACTTCAAAGTACCACTTCGCGACCTCGTCGACACCGTAGCGCTCAACAAGGTGACGCGTGAAAGCTTCGACGAGCTGCTCCCACTTGCCCCAGTCCTTGGGTGGTGCGACGTTTTGCTTGTACCAGAAGGCATGGAGCGCGTTCGGATCCGAAGTGAGCTTCTTCGGCATGAAGCTCAGCTCGATAAACGGCCGAACGTGATTTTCGAGCAGCCCGTCGTGGATCTGGTCCACATAAGAAAAATTGTAGACAGGCTTGCCCTCTTTGTCCTCGTCGTAAAACCCAGCTTCATCGTGAAAAATCGCGTGAAAGCGCACGTACTCGAATCCCGTGATCCGCCTGGTCTCTCGCAGGTCGTTGCGGTAGTCCTCGCGCAGGCTCAGGATGGCCCGTCCCGAACCAAACATTTTTTCCCAGAAGTGCGGGAACGGATGGGCGGGCGCGCTGGCGTCCACGGTGATCTCTTGTGCCGCGGCGGGCGAATCCTCGTGCGGCGAAGATTCGAGAGAGGAAGGGCGCAGCACCAGAATGGCTAGCAGAGTGAAGCAAAGTCGAACCGTCTTCATAAGGCCTCCCTAACCTCATGAGCACTCGAACTGTGTCCGTGGGAGGCTGCCAACGAGAAAGCTTCCCGGGGTGTGGGGAACTCGTTGGCAGACTACCATCTTACGCAAACGGAGGCGCCGGGGTTAAGAGCGCCCCCGAAAAGAGTTAGAAGCTGAAGCGAGCTCCCAGCGTCACCGTACGGGCACCAAGGGCAGACGTAGCTCGGCCGAAGCTCGGGTTGCTATTGCCCGGGCTGCCTGGGACGACTGGTATGCAGCTCGTGTCGGGTGGGACTGTGGCTTTGCAGCCAATGTTCCTCGAGATGCTATCCGGCTTGAAGTTCAAATTGTTGAATAGGTTGTAGGCATTAATCCGGAACTCAACCCTGGCGCTTTCGCCGAGTACCGGCGCTTTGGGCAAGCCAAAGGCCTTGGCCAGCGTCACATCCACGTCCCTGTACCCAGGACCGGTGAACGAGTTGCGACGTATGCCGGTCTGGGGAAGCGCGGTTCCAGAGTTGCCACCGCCGAAAGGAGTGTAGCTTGGAAACGCGAAGTATGCCTCGGCACCCTTGGGATAGTTCGAACCAGTCTTGAATTGATCGTTGCTGGTGTTGGTACCCGCGCCACCCAAATAGACAGGGAGCAATTCCGAATAACCGCATTGCCCGCAATAGAGGTTTCCTCCGACAACGCTCACCACTGGGGTCCAGGGGAATCCAGAGTGAAGATTGAAGATGCCGCTGAGCGACCAGCCGCCAGCGATTTTTTCCATCCAACTGTTGCTGCCGTGGAAGAAGACCGGCTGCCACAAGCCGTAGAGCTTAAATGCCTTGCTAACGTTGTAGTCAGAGCGTCCGTAATTCAGGCTGAGGTTATACGGGTAGTCCTGTTCCGAGTAAGGCGCGGAACTCGTGTCCATGCTCTTGGCCCAGGTGAATTGAGCATCGGCCATGAACTGGTGCGAGAACTGATGCTTCACCTCAGCGAGCATAGCATTGTAGTTCCCGCGGCCTGAGACACCCCAGAGGTCCCCGCCGCCGATCTGCGGGTTGAAGGCGTAACCTAAGGTTGCAGGGACGGCAAGCGGGTTCTCGTGAAAATAGATGTTACGCGACAAGCTTCCCAGATATCCCAACGAGGCTACCAACTGGTGCCCCAGATCGTATTGGGCATCCACCGAATAGTGATGGGTAAGCATAGTGGGGAGATCGCGAGGGAAGATGCTGACACCAACCGAGCCGGATGTGGGCAGTCCATTCGAGCCAAAGGTCGAGACCGAGTTGGGGTTCGCCGGATAGCCGCCAAGGTTGTGCACCCCCGACGAAACGGCATATATAATGCCGCAGTTCGGCAGCGGCTGCGCACAACTCGTGGGTTTCGGTGTGTTCTGGCTGAACGACGGAAAGACCACCAACCCGGGATTCGCCGCAATATTGGCTGAAATAGCGATTTCTTCCTGGTTGTAGTTCAGGCCGTAACCGCCGCGAATCACCAAGCGATTCTGGAACTGATGGCCGAACAGCGAAGTCGGACTCCAGGCAAGACCGATCTGAGGCCCAAAGTTCCCCTTCTGCGCGTTCCAAGAATTTCCCTTCCGAACGGTCAGGCCAGTCAGGTAGTTCGTCCCGGCACCAGGGATGGCCACAAACATGTTGCCCTCCTTGGAGGAGAGCGGACCAAAGTAGGACCAGCGGAGGCCGAGATTGAGGGTCAGGTTCGATCGTAGTTTGAAATCGTCATGGCCAAAGAAGCCCCAGATGTTTTCGCGGTCGTCCTGCCGAAGCGTCGTCGGAAATCCGGTAAAAGGATTGAAGCCTCCCCCTTCGTTGTGCGGCGCATCATTGAGGAAGTCCCACAGATTGAAGAAGTTGTAGTTTGGCACGCCGCAACCGGCGCAGTCGTTCAGGTAAAAGAGTCGCGTGACTTCACCGCCAAACTTAATGGTGTGGCGCCCGTAAATCTTGGTGGCCACATCCTTGAAGGTGTAAGTCCACTGATTCAAGATGCTGCCGACATTAGGTCCAAAAGAATTTGGCGCGCCTATAGTGCCAAGGTTACCAATGGTGTCGGAGGGAAGCCCAACCGGCGACTGCGGGTTGGAGTTGACTTCATTCCAGCGCCATCCGGCAGCATTCACGCGAGCTTCGTTGAGGAGCGTCGGCGAGAAGGTGTGGTTCCAGATGGCAGTGAACGCTTCATTGATTTGCGAGTGATTGAAAAAGTTGTAGGCACGGGCCCCGCCGTTAAGGAAACTGTTTGACTGCGGAACGTAGTAGATCGTAAAGCCGATACGATCCTTAAGAGTGACATCCCAATCGAGGCGGCCACTGTACTGTTCACTCTTAGAGGTGGTCGAGCTAGACGTTTGGTAATTCGCAATGTCGGCCACGGTGCCTAGATTGTTGGCACCCCCTTTGCCGTCGCCGCCGGTGCCGGGGCTCGTGGGACTACTCCAGCCCATATCCTGCGTACCCAATCCTGTTGTCAACGGCGTACCGATATTCAGCCCCTGGCCCGGAATCGTTCGGCAGTTTACCCCTTCCGCCAGGCCAGCGTTAGCGCAGGTGGAATTATTGATTCCCGTGCTGACGACACCAGAACCAGGGAAGCTGAGGTACTTCGCGGCAATGCTTCCGGAAGGTGCTAACGCGGCGAAAGCCGGGGTTTCGTACCATCCGTTGCCAGTGCTGCTGGAGTTGGGGTTGCGGACAGTCTCATAGGCGAAGAAGAAGAAGATCTTATTCTTCCAAATAGGGCCGCCGACGCTGCCGCCGAACTGATTAAACCTGTTTTCGTCTCTCAACACGCCATTGCCTAAGCCATTGAACCGCTGAAAAGCGTTCAGGCCCGGACGGTGAGCATCCAAGAAGAGACTGCCATGGAACTGATTGGTGCCGCTCTTGGAAGTGACCTGAACCTGGGCGCCACTGAACCGTCCATTTTCAGCATCATAGCCAGTGGAGACGACTTTTACGCTATCAATGGAGTCTTCAGACGGCGTGATGATTGTGGTTCCGCCCCAGACGGCGCTTGACGTGCTGATACCGTCAATCGTAATGCCATTGTTTTCATACTGCCCGCCACTGGCCAGAACCTGCGGTCCGTTTTCCGTGGCAAAAATGCCGGTTTTGCCACCCGTCGCCCCGGGGCCCTGTGTGCCGGGAAGCTGTTGACTGCCACCGCCACTTCCTTGGGCGCCATCGCCGAAGACCCCCGGCGCCAACTGGAGCAGTTGGAAGACGTCGCGCCCGAACGAAGGCATATGTTGAATTTCGTTGCCGGAGACGGTGCCGGTGACGGAGGCGGTCTCCGTATCCATTAGGGGGGTCGAATCGCCGCTCACCGTAATGCTTTCGGTGACTTGCCCGACTTCAAGCTGGATATTCAAAGCGTTCGCTTGCTCCGCGATGAACCCTACATTTTCGAGAACCTTCTTCTTGAAGCCCGCCATCTCGGCAGTGAGGGAGTACTTGCTGGGAGGAAGCGCGTTAAAATTGTAAATCCCGTTCTCATCCGTGGTGGCTGTTAGCGTCTGGTTCGTTTCCAGATTCTTCAGCGTAATGGTTGCCCCCGATACCACAGCTCCTTGCGGGTCCGTCACCACCCCTTGAATCGAAGCTCGGTATTGTGCGTAGGTGGAAACGGCGCAAAGAGACAGAAGAACAACAAGAAGAGCTTTCAAGCGCATGGCATCACCTCAGTTCGATCGTTGAAAATATGGGAAAAACAGATTCAATAAATCGATTTATCCCACCCCTATCGAGCATGAGACACCCGGCCGGGCAATCGTGTCAAGCGGAATGTAAGGAAAATAGGAATACTTCGTACTAGAACCAGCCATTGATAAATCGATTTTCTTGCTTCCGCGATCTTGGAATTTCGCGACTTTGTCCTAAAAAAGTCCGCACAATATCGATTTGCCTCTTGCTCGCCTTTGCCGCGTATGCCAAACTACGCCCACTAACACCCCATGGCTCGGTCGAAAACGGTTGCGTCTTCTCGGCCGCGCGGAACTGATTCCGCGCCGTCCGTCAGTCAAAAATTCCTGGCGGAGCACCTCGGCCTGTCGCCTGCCACCGTCTCTCTTGTCATTAACCGTTCTCCCGCGGCAAAATCGATTCCCCACCGCACGCAAGAGCGCATCCGCAAAGCTGCCCGGGAGCTGAACTATCGCCCGAACTTTATGGCGCGTTCACTTCGCGCGCAGCGAAGTTTTACCGTCGGTGTGGTGGTGCCCGAAATCAGCGAGGGCTATGCGGCCCTCGTTCTTTCTGGAATTGAAGATCACCTGCTGGATGAAGGCTATTTTTATTTTGTGGTGAGCCACCGCCACCGGCCCGATTTGATAGCGGAGTATCCTCATCTTCTTCAGCAGCGCGCCGTCGAAGGCTTGATCGCGGTGGACACCGCTTGCCGCAAGGGTGTTGGGATACCCGTTGTTGCCGTGTCTGGTCATAGCAAAGTGGATGGCGTAACAAACATTGTCTTGGACCACTTGTGCGCTTCGCGGCTGGCCATCGAGCATCTCACCGAACTCGGGCACAGGAAATTTGCCTTCATCAAAGGACAACAGTTCAGCTCAGACACCCAAGTGCGATGGGAGGGAGTGCAAGTGGTCGCAAAGGAATTAGACCTCGAAATCAATGAGGATCTCGTGGGACAGCTCGAGGGCGAATCTTCGTCGCCAGAGCTAGGCTACAAAGTCACCAGAGCGCTGCTCGCGACGGAACAAGAGTTCACGGCGCTGTTTGCGTTCAATGATGTGTCCGCGATCGGCGCGATTCGCGCGCTTCGCGAGGCAGGGCGCCGCGTGCCAGAAGATGTTTCGGTAGTAGGCTTCGATGATATCCAGAGCGCGGCGTTCCAGAATCCCAGTCTGACCACCGTCCGCCAGCCGCTCCGGCAAATGGGTGTCATTGCGGCGGAGACCTTGTTGACGCGGATTAATGCACCGGCGCGAGCACCCTATCCAAAGGCCATCACCGTGGAGCCGGAATTAATCGTACGGGAAAGCACAACGCAAGCAAAACCCTAGAAACTGCCGGAAGAAATTTGGTGAACCGGGGAGCACTCGAACCTCCAACCCCCTGATTAAGAGACCGAGCAGAGCCGATGACGACTGAGTGCGACAGTTCGCTATGTTGTTGATTTTACGTGCCAGTACAATTAATTCCGGCTCTACTGCCATGGCTACCATTTGCGATGGTTTTATACCGAGGGTGGGCACAAAATGGGGCACAGTCAGGAGCGTGGCTCCACTTCTCGTTTGGCGGAGGAGCCCGATTACTGACGCGGTTGCCGTCGCCATGGTACACGTAACTGATTCCCGCGCCCGCCTGCACCAGGTGGTTCTCGAAGTCGTGCACGTACCCCAAGCCGTTCGACACGGTAGTGTTCCCGTTCGCGTCGTACGCGTCCGTAGCCAGCTCATCGTTGGCGTTGTAGTTCGACAGCCCGCCCGGATACCCCGGCAATGTCGAACCCTTCTGCGTGCGGTTCCCCACCATGTCGTGGGTGTAGCTCACCGAACCGTTCACGCCGTTTGGGTCTTTGGCAATTGCATTCAACGGAATAGCAAGCGTGATTGTGAGGATTGCGGCGAGGGATTGGCGGAGTATCGCGACCATCAAGTCAGAAGTTTACAAGCAAGAATCAAAAGCCCCGCCCTCTAGAACCGACGGCAGGGAACCCAAAACCTATCGTGCGGGTTGATTCCGGGCCACCCGTCCCCTCATCTAATCAGCCCGGATCAGAAACTGCCACCCGCCTTTTCCTTGCGATAGCAGTTTAGGAACCCTTTGCCCTCTTTCTGAACGTGTTGGTCAATCTCTGTTAAGGTCCAGAGCTCGGGAATTGCGTCAAGGTCGTCCACCACGCCTGGGAACTTTCTCAGAAGCAAAGCAGCAAGATCAGCCGCAGAATCGACGGCCGCTTGTCCTTTCGACCGTCGCAATTCCATACATAGAGATGCCGAGGGCTGCCCACCGAGGCGCTCAACGAGGCGGCCGAGATGAACGCTTTCATACTCATTCAAAATGTCATCGTATTCATATACGACGACATCGTTGTCGGGGCCAGGCGGGTAAAGCCATGATTTCCCCTGTCTCCCCTCTCCCGGTTTAGCAATTTCGAATAGAGCGAGGTCAAGATCCTTCCAACTTGCGGACGAGAAGTGCACAACTATGCTTTCTGCCATTCTTCAAACCTGAATCTGTCCTAAGAAATTGTGCCACACGACGATAGCGTTTGAATCTGCACGAGTCCCTGCACTGGGGCGGCCTTCGACAGCAGGTTGGCTGAAGGGATTCCGGTTCTTGCGAATGATTTCTCGCAGTCTTGAATTGAGGGGCCGCGCATATTGCCTTCCATGTACGCAAGCCCAGGACACCGCGTGCAGCCTGTGACATGCGTACAACCAGAACAGGTCGGGAGGTCGCGCAAGCGGATAGAACGTACTTCTTTGAGGGCGTCGGAATGACGCCAAATATCAACAAATCGCGTGCGCCGCACATTGCCGGAGGGAAGAGGAAATTGCACGCACGGATAGACATCTCCATAAGGAGAAACGTAGCAAGCGGTATGTCCTGCGCTGCAGGGGAGTGCTTCCAAGTCTTCCTCATCAGCCTTCGCAGGAAGAGAGCAAAATTCCTCGACATTTCCAATCAAACTTTCGTCGCGAAACACCTTCTGAAGAGCGACCTGCCTGACATTAAGGCGCAAAATCGAGCGGTCACCGTCCATTTTTGGGGTGATGGTCGGATCAAGCGTGAACTCGGCGCCAAGCTCCGCTGCTAGCGCGCGGACGCTGGGATAGTCCTGGGTATTTTGCTGCATGAGAACGTCCGCAACGATGACTTTCAATCCCTGCACCTTAAGGAATCGAATCGCATCCAGAGAGCGCTTCAGCGAACCTGGAACTTTTGTAATAGCATCGTGAACTTCGGGACGATGTGAATAAATACTGACTTGGATCGAATCCACACTCAGGGAACGAATGCGCTCTGCCTCGGAGGCGCGAATCAGAATCGCGTTGCTTTTCAGCTTGACGCAGAAGGCTAACGCGCGGGCGTATTCGAGGATTTCGAAGAAGTCTTTGCGAAGCAGGATTTCGCCGCCGCTCAGGGTGAGAAAAAGGACGCCGGCAGAGGCTAGGTCACCGAGCAGGTTCTTGATTTCGGCGGTGCTCATCTCGCCGTGATCGTCATGGTCGAGGTAGCAGTGAACACAGCGCTCATTGCAGCGATAGGTGAGATCGATTTGCACACTCAGGGGAACGCCAAGCTGGAGCGCTTTGGCACTCATCTCCTGCATGAGACCGCTCATTGGCCGGCCTTGCGCGGCGAATTCGGCATGATTACAGGCTCGCTCGAAAGCAGCAGAATCCCGTGTCCAGCGAGTCCTTCAACTAGTTCTGTCGCATCCAACAGGGCTTCGCCGCGTTCGACTTCGAATTGCGCGCAGATTTTGGAATCCACGATCTCTTCGAGCGGTATGGAGCCGTCGGCGGCTTCCCAGATGATCGTGGCGACCTCGTCCAAGGTGAACAGCGTCGAATCCAGGCCAGACATGATCATCACTTCATCGCCCAACTTGCGTGCCGCTACTCGAGGACTCCGCTCGACGTATAGTTTGCAACTCATGTGAGCATCTCCCAAACGCTGGAATCCGGCAGGAACGCGAGACGGTGAATCGGTACTTGGCCGACGAACTCGCAGGCAGAGTGAAACACCGAGCGGACAAGTTTCGGATCTTCGGCGAAGAAAAGCACGTTGGCAAGAAAAGCGCGGCTGGCATCGGCGGCGGTGACTGGAGCGGTCTGGTTTTGCGGTCCCTTCTCCAATAGGTACAAGGCAGCAAGCGGCGCGCTGACATTCTCACCCAGTTTGCCGAGTTCGCCGGTAAAAGGTGTGCCGAAGGCCAAGTAACGGTTGCCGTCTTTGCGGATGTAGGAGATTTCGTCGGTAAGAAGGGTCACGTCGGGAGGCGCCAGGCTTGCAATGGTGGTCTTGCCAGCGCCGGAAACCCCGGCAAACACGAAGGCTTTTCCATTGCGGATGGCGCTTGCGGCGTGCAACAGGAATCCGCCTTCCTGCGCCAGCAACAGGGTGTGCAGAATGCGAAAGACGGCATCAATGGAATAAGGGTTGGGGGACTGGCGGATTCTGCCTTTTCTAGAGTGAGGGTCGAAGACGGCGGCAAAATCGCCGCGCTCGACGCGCCACAGGCCAGCATCCCAGGTCACGCGAAGATCCGCGTCGGCCGCAGCTGGTTCCGCCAATTCAATGTCGAAGTCGAATTCGGCGCTTCCTCCCCAGTTCACAAAGCCGGCGTAGCGTCTCTCCAACATTTCCAAAAAACTGCTGTCGGTCGAGTGCACACAGATGGGAACCCCGCCGATTTCGATGGTGATTTCGGCGCCGGCGAGTGTGGTGGTCAACTCTTGCACAGCGTTTCTTGTCTCCACGTGCCACCTTGAAGCCGATGCATGAAGGCTAAGAAGCGAGCAAACCACGCGGAGCGCCGGACAAGAGGGGATGTCGCGCGCGCCCAGAAGCTCAAGTCCTCACACGGCCTCATGTACTCCCCTGCTCGCAAAATGTAGCGGACGCTTCCTAGCAACTCGGCAGGGGAAACTGGATCGTCGGGTGAAACCATGCCGTCGCCGCGGGTGATCGCGTGCGGCTGATCGTCAACAAGAATCTTGCAAAGCACGCGGTGAGCAACTAGCTTGCTTTGCCGAGCAAACAAAACGATGTCTCCGGCAACAATGGCACTCATGTCGCGGCGGTCAAGGAAAAGAATGTCGCCTGGCCAAACGGAGGGAAGCATGCTCAGGCCGGTGACTTCCAATCGCAAAGTGCCGAATGAACGCAAAACTTGGGCGGCAAGTTCACACTTGAGCGCGCGCTCGGTATCCCGGAGTTGGGCGAGGTTCTGGCTCATGACAGTTTTCGGTTCATCATGCACGAACCCTGCGTTGCGCTGATCTTCCCGCAGGACAGGGCGGAGGTCACAAAGACTCGCTCGTAGCGGAAGGCGGGTTTCTTGTACGGCCGTTTTCCGCACTGTTGTTCGAGACTTTCTTTTGGGCCCGTGTTCTCGTCTTGATTGTTTTTTGACATGTTAGTTCAGTTTCGGCTGAGATGCTTGCACTGCGCAACCATTCCCGGCACCGCAGGTACTGAAACCCGTACTCAAGGGAGAGAAGTACACTTGCGAACCTCCTGCGAGTGTTCCCGCTGGCACGGTGTTGTCCACCACGATGCCGCTGGTGCCGCCCAGCACAGGAAGATTATAAGTCTCCAACGGTCCTACGTTGATCCAGACCTGCGTATTGTCGATTGTCATTCCACCGATGGTGGTGTTCCATGTGGGCATCACTGTCCCCGTCACGCCGACGGGTCCGGGTATGGTATTCGCCTCGACGTTTCCATTCGAATCTAGAATGGGAATGCCCGCGCTGCCGGTTGTATTGGGCGTCCAAGTCAGCGCCAGCTTGGAGACGGCCACGGAACTTTTGGTGGCCCACACTACGGTTCCGTCTGCGGTCGTTGAGCCAGACTGGAACTGCCAAGCCGGCGGGGCGCCGCTTTTGGACGTTCCTGCCTGGATTACCACTTGGATTCTCTCATTGGAGTCCGCGATGACCTGGCCAACCGTGTAAGCCGTGTTTGGCTGCCATTCCGTCACCGTGGCACTGAAGATGCACCCGCCATTTCCTGCCGTACAAGACCCGGAGTTCCCCAGCGTGCTGAGAAATATCCTGTCGGTCCCTTGCGGCCCGCCGCTGTTTACGCCGCTATTCGCACTCGGATTGAAGACCTCCGAGACCGGCGAACAAGGAATATTCCCGTTCGGTGACCCATTGCTACCCAACTGGAGACCAAACCCGCCGAGGCTCGGCACGCCGGCAGTGACATTGAGCCGGAACAGCGTTGCAAAACCCTTATTATTTCCGCAGATGTATAGTGCCCCCGTGCCGTTCGACGAAGTGTAGTACGCGTTGTCGAACGCCCCCTCGTACAGCGAAAACACCGCGCCCATATTTCCACCGGTGCTCACGGCAACTCTGGTTCCCGAGCCGGAAGTGAAATTTACCGGAAACTGGTAAATCGCACTGCAGGACGTGCCGCTCAGGAAGCACGCAAAAGTGCCGTTGTCGGTCCCGACAAACGCCAAAACTTTTCCCGTCGAGGAATCTACAACGGGCCCGGCAAGGATTCCATTCCCTTTGCCCAGCTGCGCACTCGTTCCCGTGACGACGCCGGTTAAGGCGTTGACGGCGAAGAGTTGCGTCCCCGAAGCGCCATTGAACCCGCTTCCTACAAAAACCTTTCCGCTGCCCCCATCATAAACCGGGCTGCTGAGTATCAACCCGCTGGCCAAGGAGATGGGCCACGGACTGCCGACTTCAACAGGGACTCCCGTGAAGAATACTGGCTGGAATTTATGAAGCGACCCATTGTCATCGCCCACATACAGGGCATCGTTGGTGTAATCGTAGAAAGGCGAAGAATTGGTGTCATGTGGCGCACCGGTGAACGCCAGGGCAGTCAGGCAGGGCGCCGCGCAAGTCGGATACTGGGCAGGTGTGACAGCGCTGATGGGATCGGGCGTCGTACTTGTGGCGCCGCTCGTTGACGCCTTCCACTTCATCAACACTAACTGCGCAAGGGAGGTTCCTGACGCGCTCTGCACAAATGCTACTTGCGAGCCGTCCCAGGAAAGCACCACCGAAGTGACGACGGACCCTCCGGTATTGTAGGCCCAGTATGTTTGGGGTACCGTGCCGCCACAGCCCGCGTAGAGGTTGTCATACGCAACGATACTGGCCTGCGTGGTCGATCCGTTGACGCTCGTGTTGTAAACCACGAAATCGGGCTGCGGAGCGCCGCCACAGTTCGCGCTGTTGATATTGAACGAAAACTTCGCTGGATAGTTTCCTGCTCCCACGGTGGCGTTCGGACCTAGCGAGATGCTCCAATCGCGTTTCAGCGTATTTCGAGGCGGCGGTCTGCGGTGCCTTCGCCAGCGCCATGCGAACCAATCACTACGTGAGTCATCCTCGCGCGCGGTCAGAACTTCGTCGTCGCTAATGCTAACGTCTTTCGCGGGTTCGACTACTGGAACGGCCTGCTGCACATTTCGCCGGAAATATTGTTGCCAGAAACGTGGATCCTGACGGACCCGCATGGCCTGTTCCACAGTTGGGGGATTGGAGAATATGACGTGACGATGGCTCCAGTCATGAGCCATTCCGATTGTGCCACGAGGGGGACCGTTTTCTTGACCCGCGAGTGCTACGGCAATCGTGCCAATCAGCGCTACCCCAATCAACGCGATGCGCGGATTCTTACGGTTCACCGATAGACTCCAAGTACGCAACGCGTTAATCCTAGCTTAGTGAATTTACCGTAGCCAGTAATCACATCTGCATCAAGATGAGTGTTGTGCCCTAATGGTATATCCCTATCTTGAGCGTCAACTCTGCCGATTCCGCCGGCTGCCTACTGGAGGGCCGACTGGGTAAGCTTGATAGCGCTTTGCGTGGGATTGCCTGTAGGGGACGACTCGAAATAGATACTGGAAGCTTGGGCCGCCGAGCTGACATTATCCACGATGATGCCGCTCACGCTAAAGGAAGCTCCGCTCGTTGCCAGCACATACGAACTGAGAATGCCTGAGGGAAAGCCATGGCTGATGTCGAAGCTTTCAATACATCCGTTGTTGCTGCCGTTGACGCAATTCGCATCGATGCCAAGGAACAGGCGGTCTGGAGTGCCCGCGAAACTGGGATTGAAGATTTCGGTCAAAGGCGTCGCTACGCTGGTGGTGGAATTAGTGGAGAGCACGAGAGGACCAGAAAAGGACGAGTTCATGATCTTCCCAGTGAAGCCTACGCTAAAGAGGCTGGCGTGCGCATTTGCGCTACCAGCAAAATACAATGCCCCCGACGACGGACTAGTGTAATAGTTGTTGTCGAACGCTCCGTCAAAAACACTCACACTTCCCCCTAATGTCGCGGCATCGATCTTGCGAAGAAGCGAACCAGAGGTATCAAATTGACTAACCGCTAGACCATCTACAGGTGACAAATCACCACCGAACACGAATACCGTTTGATTCGTGGAATCCACGATCAGTGCCGATTCCTGCGGAAAGTAATTTAAAGGAACGGTAGCGATGATCGTGCCGGTTTTCGAATCAACCACGTACAGGGCACTGTTACCATCCGTGACGAACACGCGAGCGCTGACCGAATCATAAACGGGAGACTGAACATGGTCAGGTGCGGAGGCCAGCTGGACGGGCCAGCCGCTCCCGATCACCTCCACCGGAGTACCGCTGAACACGGAGGTAATCTTGTGCAACTGCCCTCCGTCGTCGCCAACATAAGCCGTGTCGTGAGCGTAGTCAACGAAGGTGCTGGAGGCAGAGTCGCTATGCGTACTGCTCAAGACCAACGTGGTCATGCATGAATTCCCAGCAGAGCAATCGCCGGGCACGGCTGCCGAGTTCCATGCCGTGCCCTCACCGGCCTTCCAGGTCAAGACGTGGAAAGCGGTGTAGTTGTTGGCGAAGCCGTCGTTGCTTTCAACGAAAGCGATCTTCTTGCCGTTGAGCGAAAGAACTGGCGATTGAGAGGCCTTTCCGAGGATTGTCGTCGAGGTGTTGTAAGCGAAGAGCACGGAAGGCTGTATTGCCGGGGCAAGCGGCGTCGGACAAATGCCTGTGGGACCGGGTCCGGCATAAAGATTGTTGAAGGCCACGATGGAGGCGCCCGAACCACTGCTCCCCGGGAAACCACCAGTCGCAGTGGGGAAAACGACAAAATCGTTAGCGCAATCTGGACTGGCGTTCACATCGAAGCTGAACTTGGCTGGATATACAGTCGGGCCAAGGGTATTACCGATCGGCATGTTCCAGTCCGTTGCTAATCCCTTGTGGTGACGATGGCCTCTGTGAGGTGGATCGGGATCGCGTCCTGGTTCGAAGCGGTGGCGCGCGTGGTTTACCCAACTGTGCCAGGCGCGCGGGTCGGCCTCCGCGATATCAGCGATGTTTTCGGGTGTCAGACCTGTGAAGATGACGTGACGGTTCGACCAGTCGTGCACGAGGTGCCTCGGCGGCGCAGAATCCTGGGCCGCTGCGATGGAGGCCAGAAGAACCCACGGGAGTGTCGCGACTGCTAGCCGATCCAATCTCATAGGGTTCCCCTTTTTTGAATAGCTCAAGATTACCTCTGGTGCATCTTCATGTGGCTTTTCTCGGTGGTTTAAATCCCTTCTAGTAAACGATTTGCGGAAAGCTGATGTTCGCGGCCATCCACATCGCGTATGAGCCATTCCTCCTTCTCTTGGACGCGTAACAGCCCCTTCTTGCCCTTGGATGTGTGACCACTCACGTTGTGCGTGGTGAATGCTTAGCATTTCAGCTTCAGATTTGGCGCGCAGTTTGACTCGAATCGATCTAATTTATGGTCAGCGTCTGATAACCGCCAGTTCAATCGGTCGACCGGTCGGCGCAGCACCATCTAATCAGTTGATCCGACAATACTTCCGCCTAGAGAACTGATCTATCCGGCTGTACTCAATCAGAGCCTAGCCAGGATGGTATTCCGTTTGAACTAAGGCTCGCTAACGACTCTTGGCTTATTGAGGCCCCAGCAAGTGGGCTTCGACTTAGTGTTGCGTCGACCCATTGAATCTACCCGACTTACCAGGCACTGGCAATTGAGGGGGCGGCGCGTTTTCTGGAATACACAAATTCTTCAAACGCTCAATCGCATTTCCAATGAAACTAAACCGAGCGTACCATCACTACCTGTAAACCGGAGCTGATGTAAGCCCAGTTTGACACCCGCAGCATTGACCCAAAGGCGTTGGAAGCGCGACAGTGCCAGCAGAGGCCAGCCCTGGCGAGTGCAGCCACGAGGTCGTGATTATGACAAAGCTTTTTGTGGTTCTAGCAAGCGTCGCCGTTCTCCTCGCGCTTGGTTGCGGCGGAGGTCCATCGGCGCCCGCTCCCGTGGTGCCGCCGGGGCCCGCGTCTCCGTCGCCTGGAGCGGGCAATTTCACCTCAGTTGGCAACTTAACTACAGCGCGGGCAGACCACACGGCCACCCTGCTCCCCGACGGCAAGGTTTTGATCACCGGGGGCTTCGGCGGCAACTTCCAACCGCTTGCCAGCGCGGAACTTTACGACCCATCCACGCGTAAGTTCACCCCCACCAGCAACATGAACACCTCCCGAGCCTGGCATACGGCAATCTTGCTGGCTAACGGCAAGGTCTTGATCACGGGCGGCGTCCAAGACTCAAAGTTCAGTACTTTCCTCGTTAGCGCGGAAATTTACGATCCTTCTATCGGAACTTTTGTTGCGACTGGCAATATGATCTTGGGTGGCAGGGTCCGATCCACCTTGCTCCCGGACGACAGGGTTTTTATCGCTGAGGACGGCAACGTCGCCGAAATCTACGACCCGGCCACGGGAACTTTCGCTCTCACGAGCGCCTACAACGGCTCGAGCCCGGTACTTGTGGACACGGCTACCTTACTACCGGACGGCAGGGTGCTGGTCGCCGGGTGTGCTGCGCAATGTAGCGTGGGAGCGACTGGAGTCTATGACTCCCACACTGGCATGTTCAGCGCTACGGGCCCGAGGCGGGCTTGGGACACCATAAGCACGGCGACCTCGCTCACAAACGGCACAGTCTTGTTTGTGGAAGGGAATGATAGTTCGTTGCCGGACGACGCAGAAGTCTACGACCCCACCTCTGGAGTATTCACGCACATCGGGTTCACCAGTGATGTCCACGAGTTCTCTGCAGCCGCGCGACTGCCCGATGGAACGGTTTTGATCGCCGGTGGCCAGGTGGCTGGGGGCAATGGTAACCCCAGCGCCGAGCTATATGTTCCCGCGACCAGCATGTTCAACTCCGCAGGAAACATGATCACAGGCCGTCATGAGCACACGGCCACTTTGCTCCCCGATGGCACAGTTTTGCTCGCTGGTGGTTATAGCATTTGGCCTGCCCCCACCTCTAGCGCCGAAATCTATAAGCCCAAAGCGATGCGTTGAAAGTTGAAATGCGTCCAACGCAGGGGAAACAATGCTAGGGTCCTGCTTAACGCATTATAAAAAGGCCCCGATTGGAGTAGGTTTTGATCGTTCGCATCATTACCTACAACAAGGAGCGCCCGCAGGAATGATGCCAAGTATATTGGCCTGGACGTTCACCAGGCAACGATCTCTGCCCCTCGCGAGGTGACGGAAGTGCTTGCGGAAAAGGAGCTAGATGGTCAGCAACTCGGAACGAATTAGCTAGGTCGTGGTAAACGCGCTTACCGGAAAAGTGGATTTTCCAAGTTTCCGACCAGGCGACTAATCACGACTTAAGAGCTTCTGCTTGGTTTATTGTTGACAAAAGTCAGGCTCCTTTGGATGGACGGTCATGAGAGCCTATATCGTCGTTGTAACGGAACCTGGCAGGTCGCGCGACGTTGCTCGGCAGATCGTGGGGCTGCCGGGAGTCAAGATGGCCGACGCGTGTTGGGGCTCCCGCGACGTATTCGCCGTGGCGGAAGTCAGAGGATCTCAGCAGCTCAACGAACTTGTCATGGATCAGATCCAGAGCCTGATAGGGGTTAGAGAGACAAGCACCCATATCGCCCTTGATTAGTTGAACCTTGATCCCAATCTCCGGTAACGCGACTAATCGGGCGTTAGCGGATCTTCAAACACGCTGCGAGTGGCCGCGATGGTTGTACAATGGGTCCGACTTCAAAGTCGAAGCTTTCCCAAATGAACGGGTTATTCAGAGTCGCTCTAGTTTCCTGTGGCCTAGGCCTTCTTGCGAATCCGCTTGGTTTTTGCAAGGAGGGCGTCCAGCCAATCCTGTCTCTCGATTTGCGTACATTTGGCTACTTGCGGCCCATCGCCGAGCGGGATTTCCGTGCCTACGATTTCCTGCGGGATTCGGTCGCTTTCCTTGATGGCGGAATTCTGACGGTTTCATTCTACCGCAAGAACGATCACCCTGGGCTTTCGCGGCGCGACGACACTCCCGGTAGCGAGGTTGTGTTTAACAGCGTTCTGCTAGACCCAATGACGGGCAGCGTAAGGGGCCAGCGCACCTGGGGCAACGCAGGAAACTGGAATGCGTTGCTTCCTCTGGAGAACGGGAGTTTCCTCATTCAGGATGATGAATGGGTCAAAGTCTATTCTGGAGAAGTTAAGGAAATCGCGAGCAAGAGATTGGAAGTGCCGGGAGATCTTCTGCCCCGCTTTTCAGTGTCGCCTAGTGGGCATTCGCTTTACGAATTCCAAGACTGGTATGACGCCCACCGTGGTTGGCTTACGAGAATAGACCTGCTCGACCAGACCACCCTCGTCACGAAACAATCCAAGGTTACCCCTGGCCACCAGTATGAAACTGTTTCTGACAATCAAGTTGTTTATCTGCCCACCGCTTTCAAGGATCCCCGGCAGCTCTTTGTTTACCGCATCGACGATTCCGCACCGGCCAAGCACCCGGAGCTGTTCGATCAGAACAGCAGCACAGCAAAACTCCTGTCCAAGTCCGGCTGCGAGTCAGCTAGGTTCATCAACAACGGTGTTTTGGTTATCAGCGGGGGTTGTCCTTCACTTATCCTGATTCGGTCCGGTGAGAAGGTTGTCGAAATCGATTCTCCGGAGTATCGGATTGGAGGAGAAATTCGCCCTTCTAGTGGGGGCGAACGCTTCGCATTTTCCCGCACTAGAATGAAAGAGCGACCTTCGCGCATCACCTATCTTGAGCTTTGCGTATATGATTTGGCAGTGGGTGGGATCGTTTTCACCACCGCTGTGTCTCCACTCCCCGAACATAAGTTCGCGTTTGCAATCTCACCAGATGGCTCTCTTCTCGCATTGCAGATGGACGGCCTACTCCGCGTGTGGCGCCTCGCCTAGCCTCAACGATTTGAATCGAGATGCCGAGTATACAGGCGGCGCTGAGGTTTCATTTTGAGATTTCAGTTGAATCGTCGAGCCCTTCTGCGAGCGAGTAGTGCGTTGGCAACTAGAAGCCATCTCATAAATAGTTTGGCGGTTTCCGAATTGCCGTCTTTTCAAGGATTTAGGCCGCCCAAAACTATTCATGAGATAAGTTCTAGTATGTTCCCCGAATCGGTTGCGGGAATTCCAGGGATGAATTTGCGGTTCAGGTTGGAAACCCGAAAAGCGATTAGTTTGTCATGTACGACAGATTCCTGCACGACGCGGGGTTACCAGCCCGAGTCCGGCGTGACGCCGGCAGTCCTCGAAGGCCTAAAGTGGCGCGGCATTCAGAATCTCATCATCGATCAACTCGTCATCCTGGGAATCCACGGCATCAACTAAGCGCGGTCTGCTCGCTGCCCCCACAAAAGCGCTTTTCGGATAAACGCTAAAAGTAGTACCCTACAGCCCTCGTACTTCGTCGAGAGGCGGCACCATGCGAATCCGCCAAGATCCCTCTTCCCTCGTTCAGAGTTCCGCCATTGGCATTTCCGGTTGGATCTATGGACAGCCCATCGAGGCACTACCCGTAGCTGCATTGTCCTTTTCCGGCGGCCGGAGCGTCCAAAACTCCCGCGATGTCACGCTCAACAACCTCGTGGGGTGCAAGTTCGCTGAGGCATCGACGCACATCGAGTACACCGCTCGTGGACGATCGACCAATCTATCGTCTGTGGTAGTTCTCGAAGGCGTGCAGATCGCCGGCGTAATTTCAGCAGATCGCATTGTCGCCAGGCTCACGGGTAGCGGCAATGATTGGGGCTTGCCGACTATTTCTCTGTTAGGCACGCATTTCCACAACTTACGGATTGCGGGGCACCCGGTTCGGGTCGAGCTTGCTTTGGACGGGAGGTTTCTGGAGATCGAAGGAAAGCCTGTATCCGGGTCTTTGGTCCGGAAGACTGAGACCCACCTGGTCGGAGTCAACAAGTCCGAGCATATCCTGTCGATCCCCAACTTCGGCACGATTGCCTTCGCGGAATACCACGCTGGCGAAGGAACTCTCGGTCTAACGATGCTTCGCATCGAGGTCGAGGATTTTCGGCCTATCACCGAATTTGCGATGGGATCCATCTCCGTCAACGTCGTTCCCAATCGAACGGTGGAACGGCCCCAACAGGAAAACGTTTTTGCCGACGCAGAGCGCAATCGCATCCATGAACCGACGCCGGAAGCGTGGCAGCTGGCGCGCTCTCTAACTCACAAACTCATTAACGGAGAACGTTCCGGAGCGCTTCGCTACACGGAAGAGGAGCGGCAAATCTATCTCACCGACGTTCGGTCGGATGTCGCGAAATTTCGGCAAGCCAAGCATGCCCTGTCCAAGTACCACCTGCCCTTCCCGTGCCTTTTGGCCCGTGGCCTTCCGGGGCCTATTCCGATTTTTCTGGGCCTCGAAAATAGTGTGTTTGAGGTGGCTGGCGAGCGAAATCTGCCCGAGCAATTTGTTTCCATGGCGTGCCGAGAAGTCTTGGAGCATTTGTCCCGGGCGCGCCGCCTCACGTTGGATCCCGACGCTCGCGTAGAGCACTTAGATGTTGACGTGGCAGAGAAACAATTTTGCGAAGGTCTCGACCGCTTTCTAGCGGTTCGCTTTGACGCCCGGCACTCCAATATTTCGGCGGACCCTGGCCATCTATTCACCGTGCGCACGGATTCGCCGCATCTTACGATTCACATTTCTCCCGCCTACGCCATCGATCCCAACCTGAGTTTCGGAGATCAGCTAAGTCCCGAGGCCACTCAGTATGTTCAGCCGGGCCGATGGATTTTCGGGGCGCCCGAATTGGATACCACGAACATGGTCGACATCCCGCCTCGCAAGGCGACGCACATCCAGAAATGAGAGACGCCCATGGTTTGGATCGAACCTGACCAATACGGTGACGTCGCGCCAGTCGTGGTGGCAGCAACCGGCCTTCTTTCCGCCACATGGGCGCTGGCACTCGGAGTTTTCGGCCGAAAGAAATGGTTCCCCAACGGCGAGGAACTCGGCGGGCTAGTCACGAGGGTATCCATAGCGATCGCGGCGCTGGTCTTCGCGGCGGTATTCTTCACGCTCACGAGTCCGGACGTTGCCGACGAACTGAAACGCTACTTGTTGCCGACCGGTGCCGCGTGCGTGATTTTTCTGCTGGCTTACGTTTACCTATACGGGGTTCTAGTGCACAAGCGCTGGATCAACCAGGTGGACGATCCCAAGGCAGAGAAAATCATTGGGGGATTCCCGAAAACTCGCGTCCCGAGCAACGCACCATCCGTTGAGGAGCAAATTTGGGGCTCCATGCGAAATCCCGACAAAGTGTGGCCGCCCGAAGCGCGAGCCAAGGCCCGCGCGGTTTTGACCCTCTCGTACTTGCTGCTGATCGTTTCCGGCACAACGTCCCTTGTTCTCGGCGGCGCTTTCGTGATCGCCGCTCGAGCTCCTCGAATTGAGGAGTTTACGATTGCGCCCACGGAGATCAAGCCGGGCGAAGCGGCCATGATGCGCTGGCGCGTCGTCAATTCGGATGGCGTTGAGCTCGAGCCGGGAGGGCCGATATCGGATAGGGGTTCGCAGACGCTTCGGCCGCTGGCCGACACCAAGGCGTACAAGCTCAAGGCAAAGAACAAGTTTGCGACGCGCAGTATCAGCCAAGCAGTCGTGATTAATGCGACGCTGCCACAGAAAGCTCGCTCGTCTGTATCTCGTCCAATGGCATCGCCTGGCGCAGTCAGTGTGGATGCGCGCGACTGCAAGCTCACGAACAACGTTGTGGTTCGCGGCGAAGGCTGGCTCGAATCCGAGCGTGAGGGGCTCGCCGAAGCCGATTGCGTTGTGAACCTGCCGCGCGACGGCAGGTACGAAGTGTTTGTCGATTACTCGACTCCTGAAGCGCGCCAGGTGCGCGTGGCTCTGAATCGTAACATTATCGCGGAAAACGGCCTTGCGGCTCCCACGGGTGGCTTCGAGGATGCCAACCGGCTGGACCAGAGCTTAGGTGTGTTCCCCGCGCAAGGCGGAGTGAATGTATTGCAGTTTCATTCGGAGCGCCCATTCCCGCATATCTGGCGAATCCGATTCCAGCCGATTTGACATGCCGGGCATCACCCGAGCGAATACAGTCATTACCCGAACTCGTGGTCACGTCACGGCAAGTTCGTGGCATTCACCGAGGAAGCGCATTCGCAAACCGGCGATGACATATGGTTGGTGACTCACCTTTGAAGATTCGCGAATCTCTTGTCCTGCGAAATGAAACTTGTACCACCAGACGTCTCCCCGTTAGGCATCGGACTCGACTGTCATGGCACTGGCAGGGCATGTATCCCGGGCCATGATGGAAAGATATAGCCACATCCGTATCGAAGCCAAGCGCCGGGCGGTTGATGATCTCACCGGAATTGAATTTGAGCCGGGGTGGGCACAAAAAAGGGCACAGTTTTTTTGGGCGAAATCCAGATGTGGCTAACTCATTGAAAAGACTTGGTGAACCGGGGAGGACTCGAACCTCCAACCCGCTGATTAAGAGTCAGCTGCTCTACCATTGAGCTACCGGTCCACTGGTTGATTTTAGAATTTTACACGGGACCGCGATTTTTGTCGAACGGCGGGAATCGCCCGAATCCCCCAAAAGCGCGTTATTTTCCTCGCAGTGTGGCCACCAAACCGCTGGCGACTTCGCGCGCGCGCGCCACTTCTCCTGGTTCGAACGAGATGGCCGACACTCGCGGATGGCCGCCGCCGCCAAATTTCTCCGCTAGCGAAGCCAGGTTCTGATTTGCAGTCGCCTGGTTCCACGGATTTGTGCCCAGCGAAACTTTCGCGCGCACCGCGGAAGCGCTGACGCTTACCGAATACACGCACTCCGGATGCAGCAAATACGGAATAAATTTGTTGTAGCCCTCCAGATCCAAATCGCTCACGTCAAAGAAAATCACGCCGTCGCGCGCTTCGATTCGCTCGCGCAAAATCTCGATCGATTTGCGGTGCCGTTCCAATAGCGGTCCGAGATGCTTGGCCACCAGCGGCAGCTTCACCATTTCGCTCAGCGGTCGGTACGCGAGCTCCGGAATGATGCGCGCTGGCAGGCCGTCTTCCGGCGCCGCTTCAATCACCAAAGCGAGTTGCGTCGCCGGCTCGACCATTTCGACGGCCGACTCCGGCGACGGATATTGTGCGCCGTCGATGATATCGCCCCAATAGATCAAGTTCTCGAGTGGCTTGGTATCGAATCCGAATTTTTCCTGCGCGATCGTCGCTATCAGCTTGGTGCAGGATTTGTAATCCGGCTGGTAGAACATGTGCGGGCCGGGCTGCTTGCGAAACTGTTCGGCGTCGGCAGGAGTTAGGAATGCGCTCTGGTGATGGTCGAACCACCAGGTCACTTTCGGTGAATTGGAAAATTTGAAATCCACGATGACGTTTTCGTCGCCGTCGAACAAGCCGGCTTCCCAGGGCTGCGCGGCGCGATGCGTCATTCCGGTGAAGCCGAATTCCGCGTCCTGGTCGAATCGTTCGCGATAGAAACGGTAAAAGAGAGCGGCGGAAGCGGTGCCATCAAAGCAGCGATCATGAAAGCAGAGCCGGACCTTGGTCATAGGTGAGCGAGTTCGCCGCTTCGCCTTTGAACTATTCAAAAGGCGCGGCGACGAAGCCAACCAAGATGTACGTGCGCGGCGGGATTGTCAAGAAGAAAGGTCCGCATCACTCGATTGGAAATTCCGGTCCAGCCTAACGATGCGCGCGTGATTCGAGCGGTTGTGAAAGCTCCCTTCACTTGACTTCCGGCACGGAATAGCCGTACTTACTCTACTGCCCCAGCATTCACCATGGATTTGTGTGCCCAGGAGGCCGCATGCCCGAAGAAAAGAATTTCTTTGCGGGAATTTTTGATTTCGGATTTAACAGTTCGTTGCTTCGCCGCCTTGTAAAAATATTATATGTGCTCGCCATCGTTTTCGGCGGAATCGCGGTCGTGGCTTGCGTCGTGGTTGGTTATCAGCAATCTCCCGCGCAAGGACTGATCAATCTCGTCGCGGGAATCGTGTCGCTCTTCGTGGGCGTCCTGGTCGTGCGCGCGCTGCTCGAACTCGCGTTGGTCGTGCTGCGTATTGCTGAAGGCATCGAACACGCCACGCATCCGCAAAACTAACGGCGAAACTGCATTGTAGCGCAACGAGCGGCAGTTTTTCTCAGGCTCTGGCGATTTGCGCGCGCGTCCTTGCGCCTCCGGCCCGTAATGTGAATTTCTGCGCAAAATAAGGCGCCTGCGCCAGCACCTTTTGGAGTTCGAGATCATCGGCGTAACGCCGCCTGGGAATTCGCCGCGCCAGAATGCTGATTTCCAACGGGTCGCGGCGAAACGGGTAAGGTTCCAGCGTGGCCGCGTTGTTTCCCTCGGGTTGCAAGTCCCAATCCACTTCCCTGCCCCGATAGTCGGCGGGCACGGCGTCAATGGTGGCTGGCTCCGCGGGCCCGAGAGAAAAATAAAGAGAGAGGCGATCCAGCGCTTCGAGGCGCTGGGCGTTGGCTTGGAGCCATTTTTCGCCGGAAAAATCTTTTGTGGCTGGATCGCCGTGCAGATCCACTTTCAGGCGCAACTGCTGCAAGCGCAGGCGTTGCAAGAAATCGCTGACGAGCGTAGTTTCGTGGGATCTTACGTACTTGGCGGAAAATCCAGGCATGGTGGCCCGCGTTTTGTCGTACAGCCCCGCGCAGTGCAAGCTGACGAGGAGGCCGGCATAGTGGTCGACTTTGACGACGCGCTCGATTCCGCGCTGGTAGAGCTCTATGTGCTCAACAGTGGGCAAGGACATGAAGCTGTAGGGCAAAAATGTGACGGGATCGATGCGCGGCTGGAGTTCCCACTCGTTCCAGCCATTATCGTGTTCGGTGGCGGCGAGCTGGAAGGAATCGAAAGGCTCGGGGCGGACGAAGTTTTCGTTACCGGCTTCGCGCGCAAAATAGCCTGACAAGACGGCATGATCCGTCTGGCGAATCAATATAAGATGATCGCCGTGCTCTTGGATGATCATGGCGCTGCCCTCATTCGCAGCGACACCCACGCGAGCGCCCCTTGGGATTGGCGCTAAGGTCTTGGCGGGGGGACACAAGCCAAGCAGTTCTATTCGGGACAGAGGTATTATGCCCCGACTGCGGGTTCGAATCTAGTGCCATCCTGGTGGGTACCCAGAGTGACGACGGGGTTGAAAATGAGGGGCAAAATCGCGGTAGAGTGGAAGTTCGCAAACTTGTAGAATAGAGCCACCACCGCGGGAGTGGCGGAACTGGCAGACGCGCAAGACTTAGGATCTTGTGGCCGAAAGGCCGTGCAGGTTCAACTCCTGTCTCCCGCACCAAAATATCCAACTTTTCCTCCTTATTACCACCTCTATATGCGTGACTAACAGCCAGCCGCCCTGCGATTGTCTGGTTTGGTTCAACAGGTGGCCGCACAAGAGTACGGCCTCTACAAAGGCAAATGGGAAGAACGGGATGGGAGTAGTGGGTCATGTGCGGAGATCCTGATAGGTGGGGTTTTCGGGCTTGGCGCGGAGCCGGTCGTGGAGGGGGTGGGGGATGTCGAAGATGATTTGGGTGTCCTTCTTGGCGGCGGTGGATTCGAGGGTGATGGCGCGGTGGGAGTGGAGGAGTTGGTTGGTGATATAGGCGAGGACGGAGGCGCGGCGGGGGGAGATGCGTCCTTTGGTGACGAGGGTGAGAAGGCGGCCGAGGAATTGGCGGATGTCGATGCCGGAGGAGAACTCGGAGAGTTCGGGGAGGAGGTCGGCGGAGAGGTCTTCCGAGTCGTTGTGATCTGGCTGGGCTGCAGCGGCGCTGAGTGAGGCGTGCCGGAAACAAAGGTGCGAGCGGGTGTCGAGGATGGGGAGACGGCAGCGGGTGCCGTCGGCAGTGAAATGGCGGCACCGGGGAGTGCTCTTGGATTTGCTTTGAACCGCGCCCTTCACTTCGTCCTGGGCAGAGGGATGTTTGGTGGAGCTAGGATTAGAGGCTTCGAGAGTCATTTCTTTTTCCTTTCTGGGAGCTGACGGGGGGTACCCCTCCGTCGCGATGAAAAGAGTGCGTAATAGATTGATTGTAAAGGGGATGATAAGTCGCCGTTGTGTAGGAGATGAGCGTAAGGAACTGGAAGTAAAGGAGATAGATGAGGTAAAGGAAGTAAAGGAGTGGAGAGCGGCTGGGGCGAACGGGCCGCGTTGGCGGGGTGGTCGTCGATCAATCACGACTCATGCTAGCATAAATTAGTTGTTTTGTCAAGTGCTATTTTAGTTCAATCTTGAGAAAACCGGGATATTTGTTCGAACGATTTTGTAAAGAGAAGAAAACAAAGGGGTAGAGCTCACTGGGGAGGCGGCGAAAAACTAGAAGGAAGAAACTAGAAGGCAGAAACTAGAAGTTATCAGCTGAGCTTTAGTCTCCGGCTCTCTCTCTCTGCTACACTACGCCCCCGGTTCCCACGCCAACTCTTTACTGAGGAGTTTTGCTGCATGATTCTTCGCGAAGCCACGGCGCTTACCGTCACCGGCTTAGTGATTGGCGCAGGCCTGGCCCTCGACGCCGCCCAAGCCGCCAAATCTCTGCTCTTCGGTTTAAAGCCTCGCGACCCGCTCACCCTGGTAATGGCGGTCGTCACTCTGTCCGCCGTCGCTGCCCTCGCTAGCTTTCTGCCGGCCTATCGCGCTTCCAAACTCGATTCCTTGACAGCCTTACGCTACGAATAGCGGATTGCCTCGTTCACCTTGGTAGCCTCTCGCCGGTCCGCCCGCAACAGCGTGCCGGAGCAGTGGCGGCTGAACGCCAGCCAAAATCCTTCTTAGCCGGAAGGCCAGTCAGGTCATACAATCATTCAAACATTCAAAGCCGGGAGGGATAATGCACACTTTGTTTCAAGATCTTCGATTTGCCTTACGCACGCTTCGCAAGAACATGATGCTGACCTTGGTGATCGTTGCGTCTTTAGCCATCGGAATCGGCGCCAATTCGGCGATTTTCAGCGTCGTAGACGCGCTGCTGCTGCGTCCACTGCCTTACCCAGAACCGGACCGGCTGGCCGCCGTGTGGCTGCATTCTCCCGCAATCGGCATTCTGCGCGACTGGCCATCTCCGGGCCAGTACATTGATATCCAGAACGAGAATCATTCCTTCGAGCTGATGGCGCTGGCGCAGAGCCGCACTTTCATTTTGACGGGCCGCGAGCAACCGGAGCGAATTGACGGAGTGCGGACACAATCCAGCCTGCTGGGGATGCTCGGCGCGAAACCTCTACTCGGGCGTTTGTTGTTGCCGGAAGAGGACAAGCCCGGCAAAGCGGATGTGGCCGTTCTCAGTGAACCGGTCTGGAAACGGCTATTCAATTCGGACCCGGGAATCGTAGGGAAGACGATTGTGATGAATGGTAACCCGTTCATCGTAGTGGGTGTGCTTCAGCATGGTTTCCTACTGAACGCCGAAGTCATGCCGTCGGAAGGACCGATGGACAAGATGGACGTCTTTGCGCCCTTGCCCCTGGGCGCCGACGCGGTGAAAAGCCGCGGCGATGAAAATTACAACATCATGGGACGGCTAAAGCCGGGCGTCTCGGTGAAGCAGGCGCAGGCGGACATCGAAGTGATCGCCAGCCGTATCCGCGAGAAGGACAAGCGTGACGCCAGCTTCGGCATGCATGTTGTTGGGCTGCAGGAGCAGGTCGTCGGGGACGTCCGCCGGGCGCTGCTGGTGCTGCTTGGGTCGGTCTGCTTGGTGCTTTTGATCGCCTGCGCCAACGTTGCAAACTTGCTGCTCACGCGCGCAGCAGGGCGTGAAAAGGAGGTGGCCATCCGCACAGCTTTGGGCGCAGGCTGGCAACGGCTGGCGCGACAACTACTTACGGAGAGTGTTCTCTTGGGACTTCTTGGCGGTGGGGCCGGCCTGTTGGTCGCGCAACTGAGTATTTACGTGGTGCGCACGATGAATCCCGGAAACATTCCACGATTGGAAGACATTGCAATCAATAGCGCGGTCCTGATGTTCACACTTGGCGTTGCGCTGGCGACCGGAATTCTGTTCGGTGTTGCACCGCTATGGCGCGCCATCAAAGTGGATTTGAACACTTCGCTCAAAGCAGGTGGTCGCAGCGGGCAGAGCGACGGTGGTTTGCACGTACGCCGCCACAGTTTGCGGGGCTTGCTAGTCGTTTCCGAGTTGACTCTGTCGTTGATGCTTCTCATTGGAGCCGGGCTACTGGTTCGCAGCTTCGTGCGATTGCAGAGCGTGCCGCCGGGGTTCACCACCGATCATGTGCTGACGATGGAGGTGGCCGCAGCGGGCCGGAAGTACCAGAACGATAAAAACGATAAACCAATCATTAATTTCTACAGGGAAATCGAGAGCCGTGTCGCCCACCTGCCAGGCGTGGTCGCGGAAGGAGTGGTTTCGGCACTGCCGCTGACGGGTGAGGTAGGTTGGGGGCAAATCAACGTGGAGGGCTATGCCCCGCCCCCCGGGCAGGAATTGCAAGCGGATATTCGCGTCGCGGGTACGGATTATTTTCGAACGATGGAGATTCCACTGCGCAAGGGCCGATTTTTCACCGAGGATGATACGGCGGAGAAGCCGCAAGTGGTGATCATCGACGAGAAATTCGCACAGCGCTTCTGGCCGGACAGCGATCCCATTGGAAAACATTTGTGGTGGGACCCCAAGAAGCCGATGACGATCGTGGGTGTGGTGGGCGTAGTCAAGCAATACGGCCTGGAGACGGAGGGCAAGATCGCAACCTATTTTCCACAACAGCAGCACCCCGACAATAGAATGTTTCTGGCGGTGCGCACGGCTGGCTTCAGCAGTCGTCAGCGAAATCCACGCTGTCGATCCGGACGTGGTGGTCTACGGAATCCGGACAATGCAGGAGCGGCTGTACGATTCACTGGCACGCCAGCGTTTTGCGAGCACGATGCTGGGTGCGTTTGCGGTGTTCGCACTGTTGCTGGCGGCAGTGGGACTCTACGGCGTAATGTCGCATCTGGTGACACAGAGCACGCACGATATCGGCGTGCTGGTGACATTGGGCGCACAGCCCGAGAACATCATCGGGCTCGTGGTGCGACAGGGGATGCAGTTGGCGGGGATCGGAATTGTGGTGGGCCTTGTGGGCGCAGCCGCGTTGACTCGCGTGATGGCCAGCTTGCTATTTGGAGTGAGTACTACAGACGCGTTCACCTTCGGGACAGTGCCCGCGCTGTTGGCGATCGTAGCGTTTGCCGCGACCTCCATTCCGGCGTGGAGGGCAACGCGAGTGGATCCGATGGTCGCGTTGCGAGAAGAATAGCGGCGCGTGTCGCGGGTTTATTTGTTTCGCTGTATTTCAGCGCTGCGTTATGAGATGAGCTTTAGTCTCCGACTGTCCTTCTGCTACACTACGCCCCCGGTTTGGGTTGCACCTTTCTTCTGAGGAGTTTTGCGCATGAAAATGTTTCGCTGTTTCGCGTTCGCGACCTTCGCTTTCGTTCTGTCGCTTCCCGCTCTTGCCCAGGATGCTGCGCCTAAGCCAGCTCCCGCCACTCCGTCCACTCCCCGCAACATCACCATCGACGACTACTTCCAAATCCGCGACGTTTCCCAGCCCGAGCTGAGCCCCGAAGGTCAGTGGATCGCCTACGCTGTTCGAATGAGAATGCTTAAGGAAGACAAGAACGAGCAGCGCCTCTGGATGGTCTCCACTCACGGCGGCGATGCCATCCCCCTGACCGCTGAAGGAGTTTCCTCCTCGCACCCTCGTTGGAGCCCCGACGGCAAATATCTCGCCTTCAACTCCGCTCGCAATGGCGGCAAAAACCAGGTCTGGCTCCTCGATCGCCGCGGCGGCGAAGCGCAAAAGCTCACGGAAGTCGCTCAAGGCGTCAACGATTTCGAATGGTCTCCCGATAGCACGCGCCTCGTTCTAATTCTTCAGGATCCAAAGCCCGAAGACGCCGAAGCTGCAAAAGATAAAGATAAGGACAAGCCCGCCCCGGCCAAACCGAAAACTCCTCCGCCTTTCGTCGTCGACCGTCTCCAATTTAAGCAGGACACCGTCGGCTACCTCGATCACCGCCGCGACCACCTCTACATTTTCGATGTCGCCTCTAAGAAGGCCACCCAGATCACTTCCGGCGACTTCGATGACAACGAGCCCGCTTGGTCCCCCGACGGAAAATCTCTGGCCTTCACCAGCAACCGCAGCACTCCCGACCCCGATCGCAATTACAACACCGACATTTGGGTCGTCGCTGCCGACAACACCGACAAGGGCGCCCACCTCACCCAAGTCACCACTAATCCCGGCCCTGACCGTGCCCCCGCATGGTCTCCCGACGGCAAATGGATCGCCTTCGTCTCCCAAACCGACATCAAGGACATGATCTACGCCACACACCATCTCGCCATTGCTCCCTCCACAGGTGGTGAAGCAAAAGTTTTGACCCTTGCCTTCGACCGCAGCGTGCGCCGCCCGCGCTTCTCCCCCGATGGCCGCGCCATCTACTTCATCGCCGACGACGATGGAACGGAAAATCTTTGCCGCATCGCCGTCACTGGCGGAGAAGTCGCGCGACCCATCGGCGGCCGCCGCAACGTCAACTCCTATTCGCTCGGCAAAGACGGCTCGATCGCCGCGCAAATCGGAACGACCGATCGCCCCGATGAAATTTTTCTTTCGAACGGCAGCGAACTCACTCGCCTCACCAAAACCAACGACGCCCTCATCTCCCAGCTCCGCCTCGCCCAAGTCGACTACGTCCATTTCAAAAGCAAAGACGGAACTCCCATCTCTGGCTACCTCTACAAACCCGCCGGCTACACTCCCGGCAAAAAAGTTCCCACTCTCCTCAATCCACACGGCGGTCCCGTCAGTCAATATTCCGCGTCCTTCTACCATCTCGCGGAGCTCTTCGCCGCCAACGGCTACGCCGTCCTTCTCCCCAATCCACGTGGCTCCTCCGGCTACGGCCAGAAATTCTGCCAAGCCATCTTTGCCGACTGGGGCAATAAGGATTTTCAAGACGACATGGCCATGGTCGATTATGCCGTCGCGCAAGGCATCGCCGATCCCGACAAGCTCGGCGTTGGTGGCTGGTCGTACGGTGGCATGTCCACTGATTTCATCATCGCGCAGACCACTCGATTCAAGGGCGCCATCTCCGGCGCGAGCATCGCGCTGATCGCCACCGGCTTCGGCCACGATCAATACCAGAAAGACTATTTCTACGAACTTGGCTACCCGTGGGAAAACAAAGCCGTCTGGGAAAAAATCTCGCCCTTCTATCGCATCACCAACATCACCACGCCTACTCTCTTCATGGGTGGCGACATCGACTGGAACGTTCCCATCATCGGCAGCGAACAAATGTACCAGGCACTAAAGAGCCTTGGCCGCACCACCGAGCTTGTCGTCTATCCCGGCGAATATCACGGCTTCACCACGCCCTCGCACCTCAAGGACCGCCTCGAGCGCAACCTCGCCTGGTACGCCCACTACGTCAAAGCCGACGGCACACCCGCCCGTCCACCCGAGCCTACGCCCGCGGCTGCACCCGCCGCCAAACCTGCTGATTGAACACTGGCGTTTCGGACTTGCGATATCATTGCACTACCGTGACAAGCACAAGCGCCGACGAGCTCAAACTTGGTTACGAGGCTGTCTTCACAGTGACGGAGTATTACGATGGCCCACTCCAGGGCATCGCAAACTATCACGGTAGCCCCCATTTCTATGACTGCATTTTCGACGAGGCACAGGACGAATACTCTCAATTGTTTCGGATAACCCCCGTCGACTCAGCAACCTTTGACCTGGCGATGGAGGCTTGGGAGATTTGGCGGAGATGGGAACTTGCATTTCAAACTGGAAAGACACCAGATTCCACTCATCCTGCTTTGCCGCAAGATGCGGGCCGATCCGCAGAGTTGAAGCGTACCTTGGAGAGAGTTCTTGTTACCGATCCTCAAAGGTCCCGAGTACTGAAAGGAGAGTTCGAAGTTTGTGGAAAGCACAATTTACCAAAGGGAGTGCTTCGGCCACTCCAAGTGAAATGGAGTCAGCCGCAGGGCCCGTCACACCGACAACACTCCGTATCTGGAAAGTCGGAGAATACGAAGGACTAAGGCTTAGTAGCTGCTTCTGTCCTCACCAAGCCTACGGGAGGTGGATGATGCGTGTCTGCAGTTCCATTCTTGCCGCTCTGTTTGTTGCGGCCTTCTTCGGCAAGTCCATTCATGCCCAATCTCGCTTCACCGTCGGCACCGCCTCCGCCGCCCCCGGCGAAAAATCCTCCGGCACCCTCGAAGTCCCCGCAGGAGTCGACGCTGCCACCAGCATCCCCGTCGTCGTCGTGAACGGCGCCAAGCCCGGCAAAGTTCTCGCGCTCGTCTCCGGCGCCCACGGCACCGAGTACACCTCCATCATCGCCATCGAAAGACTGATCGCCGCCCTTGACCCCGCGCAAGTCACCGGCACCGTCATCCTCATCCCGCTCATTAACATCCAGTCCTTCGAGCAAAAAGTCCCTCACGTCAATCCCATCGACAACAAGAGCATGAACCGCTTCTACCCCGGCAAAGCCGACGGCACGCAAACCGACCGCGCCCTTTATCTCATCACCAAGGAAATCGTCGACCGCTGCGATTACCTCATCGACTACCACGGCGGCGACCTCGATGAAAGCCTCCGTCCCTACGCCTATTGGGGCCCCACCGGCCGCGAAGCCCAGGACCGCACCTCAAAGGAAATGGTCCTAGCCTTCGGCCTCGATCACATCATCATTTGGCGCGAGCGCCCCACTGACCCTGCTGCCACTCGCTACCTCGACAACACCGCCACCGTTCGCGGCAAGCCCTCCATCGTGGTCGAAGCCGGCCACGCCGGCACCGTCGACTCCGACGACCTCGCTCTCCTCGTCAACGGCACCCTCAGCACTATGCGCGCCCTCAAAATGCTCCCCGGCGATCCGCACCCCATCGAAAACCCCGTCTGGATCGAAAAGCTTGTCGACGTCCTCGCCGACGGCCCCGGCATCTGGTACCCCCTCGTCAAGCGCGGCACCTACGTGTCCGCCGGCATGAAGCTCGGCACCATCACCGACTACGTCGGCAAAGTTATCGCCGAACCTCGCGCCCCCGTCTCCGCCATCGTCCTTCACATCAACGCCGTCCCCTCCCTCAAAAAAGGCGACAACATCGCCGACCTCGGCGTCCCCGCCTCCCACGCCCCCTAACTGGGCGTCGGCTTCTATTTGCCATTTGATGTTGTAGTGGCGACTGAATGTCGCCATCTCTGCGCTGCAACCGCTGTGGTCGGGTTTAGTTGCTGTGCGTGGCGAACTGGCGATCCATGCTCATGGAGAGACTTTGGTCAAGCACCACTGCGACATACCGCGAGCAGATCTGCATTTCACCCTTTGCCCATGCGGAAATGCCGGGGAGCTTCACTCGGAAGGCGTGTTCCAATTTCTCAACCGCGCGGTAGTACATCGATACTTCCCTTAGCCAGGGACTCTTCTTTTTCAAATCAGGAGACAATTCATTGCACAAATTCATGAGTGTGCTGAAGTCACCCGCGCCAACGTGTTCTCCGTCAATCCCAGCCGTCAGTTGCAACGAGTCAGATAGCTGCTGATTCGCAGTCGTTATCCAAATCGCGCGCCATTGCGAAATTCCGAATTTCACCAGGGCGAACGCCGCAAACACGAGTATGAAGATCGAGACCATATTTTGCTCAACGTAAGTTTCTTAGGATTCTCATATTTATCCAATGGAGCGCGGGTACCACCCAGCTAGGACTTTTAGATGGCCGGATGGCATTGCAAGCGACTGATTATAAATATGTTAGTGGTCCAGCGCCTTGACCCTTCGTTCCAGGCTACAATTTCTTCTGCGAGTAACCAACTTGTAATCCGAAATTGGAACACTCTTGACCCCCACTCCCGGACACACTAACTTAGTTAATTGGGGGAGTCTTACCCCTCCTTCCACCCCATGAGTGACCCCCGCATTCACCCCATCACAGCTTCTGTAGAGGCCAGAGACCAGGAACTGGCGCGCGAATTTCGGAGAATTGAGAAGCGCGATTGGTGGGTCTGGGGCTACTCGATTTTTGTTGTTTTCCTCCTGGCCTTCGCTGTCATCGCTTTTAGTCTCCCGGCAGCCCGTCGCGGCGCCGAGACCATCTTCCGCATCAACATGGTCGATGTTGTTTTTGGTCTCATCGCGTTGGTCGTCCTTTTTAACGTCCATGTGATTTCTCAAGCCATTCTTATCAAGAGGCTTCGACGCCAGCTCGCCGAAAAACAGGGCCATTCCGACCTTCTCCGCAATCTCGCCATGGTTGATCCATTGACCGGTCTGTATAACCGCCGCTTTGCGGAACAGCGCTTGGCCGCCGAAGTGGCTCGCTCGGAGCGCAAGGGCCACCCTCTGACCATACTCACGTTGGACCTGAACAATTTTAAGTACATCAATGACACCTACGGCCATCCCGCCGGTGACCTGGTGTTGCAGGAATTTGCCGCTCGTCTGAATAACGTGATTCGGGGAGGCGACTTGGCGGTGCGTCTGGGCGGAGACGAGTTCCTTGTTCTTCTTCCAGAGTGTACCTTGCAACAGTTAAGACTTGTGCTGGGGCGTCTCGGCTCATTGGCAGTAGACTGGCACGCCCATAGGATTCCGGTCACCTTCTCCGCCGGATGGAAACAGTACGAACTGGGCGAGCGGCCAGAGGAAATGCTGGCACGCGCCGATGAAGTCCTGTATGCCAGAAAGCGGGCCAGCAAGAAAACGCAGCCGTTCCCGGGTGGCCATGACAAGGAGCCGGAACAACGCACTCCAGCGGATCCAGAGCTAGCCTCACTCCATGTCTTGGTTGATCTGACGTGCCCTCACTGCCACAAGCAAAACTCGGTCGCCGTGGACACCCATTCCGGCGCCAGTAGTGCCGCTGCGCGCGAAGCGAAATGCGCCCATTGCAAACAGACCTGGGAGCCCATGCTCTCCGGTCCCATCATGGCCGGCCCGTTTCCCAAATAATGTTCCGCTTTACATAGCCTCTCTTGGAGTGGCCGGTCGGAACTTGTCCCCCCGCTCGGGAGCCCCGCTCCTTTTGCACAGAAGTGTTTTTCGATTCGCTTCGATTAACCTTGACACCCACGTCCGCGAGGCACACCATCATTTCGACATCTCGCCATTAAAGCGAGACTCCCGCTCCGTAGTCCAAGGGCCGTTTCTTTAGCACCTAAAGTTCCGCATCGAGCGCCAAGAGGGCAGTACGTCCTCGGCTCCTATTTCTCCGCTCGCGGGACCACCCTTTCGTCCGAACTACCGGACTGTACGCCCTGGACTGCGGCGGTTCCACGCCACAACACTCGAGCTCGACTCGCTCCGTGCGAGGACTGTTTTTGCTTTTCTCAAAAAAGGAGATTCACCAAATGTCTGAACACAACAAAGCTATCGTCCGTCGTCTGTTCGCCGAACTCTGGAACAATGGCAATCTTTCGGTGGCCGACGAGATTTTTTCCCCCAACTACGCGCACTTTGATCCTTCCACGCCTGATTTTGGCCGTGGCCCGGACAGTGAAAAGCGTAGAGTGGCGCTCTACCGCGGTGCCTTTCCCGACATTCATGTGACCATCGAGGAAGTCATTGCCGAAGGCGAAACCGTTATGACCCGCTGGTCCTGCCGCGGCACCCATAAAGGTGAGTTCAACGGCCTCGCCCCAACCGGGAAGCACATCACCATCTCCGGCGTGACCGTCGCTCGCGTCTCCAACGGCAAAATGGCCGAAGGCTACGTCAACTGGGATGCTTTGGGCCTCATGCAACAGCTCGGCGTCGTCCCTGAGCGCGCTGCCAAAGCCCTGGCCGCCACCGCCGGCTCCACAAGGTAGCTCATCCTCGCTGCATCCATTTAACCGGGAGGCCCGACCACAAGTCGGGCCTTTCCTTTTTTGTAGTGGCGTTTTGTAGTGGCGGGTCTTCAGACCCGTGCCTTTGCGCGGGTGGCCCCGCAATCGTCCCTACCGCTCCGGCGAAACGACACCCGACAACCCCGGCGAAGCAGGATCCTGCACCGCGACCAGCGCGTCGAACACTTCGTTAAACCGAATCACATTGCCGAGAGACCCGGCCTGCTTGAGAATGCCGACGGCCGCTTCCGTAATCTTGTTGTGTTCCACTACGTTGTTATTGCCGGCGATAAAAATGCCGGATTCCGCGCCGTTGAACACCCGATTGTGCCGCACCCGGTTCCCATCGCCTTCGATTCGAATCCCGTCGAAGACGCTGCTCGCAAACGTCTCGTTCCTCGCCACCAGCCCTTGGTTCCCGTGAACGAAAATCGCCACCTGACTGATCCCCGCGCGGTTGTCCGTCACCTCCACTCCATCGGACTGCGTGACCAGAATGTTCGTCGCCACCGTCTGGCAGGTGTCCACGGCTGTGCACGGCGACCACAAATTGTTCGTCACCGTGTTGCTCGAAATCGCTCCTCCCGCGCCAAAGCCGATCTGGATTCCATTCTGCGCCGCTCCGTCGGTCGGCCCGATGCCCGTCACGACATTGCCGTGCACCGACACTTGTGTTCCCACCTCGTCGGCGGTGATTCCGTTTTTCTGGAAATCGTGGATCGTAGACTTCTCAATTTCGACGTTGGAAATCCCGCCCCCTCCGCTCTGCACGAAAATCCCCGTGCCGCTCTGGCAGCCTCCCAGGCCTGTGCTTAGCTTGAAGTTACGAATGGCCACATGGCTGATCTCGCCCGATGCGTTCTGAAACGCAATTCCGAAAAGTCGCGGCGAGCACTGCGCCACGCCGTTGTTTGCGCCATCCACGATCAGGCCCTCGATGGTGACGTCGGTCGTGTCCGCCACAAGAATCGCCGCAGCCAGCGGCGTGCCGTCGAGCAAACTTGTCGTGTTCTGCTTCATCGTCCCGGGCATCAGGACCGCGCCGCTGTCCGCATCGATGATCAACGGTTTGTGGATCGCCACTTGCTCCGCGTAATTCCCTTGGCAAACACGAATCACCGCACCAGGAGTCGCCGCATCCACCGCATCTTGAATTTTGCTGAATGCCGCATGCGGACATTGCACCTTGTCGTCATCCACGACGAGGTGTTGCCTGTCCCCACCGATCGCGGGAACGGGCATAAGCACAAAGCCGGCTAACAAGGTCAAACCGCAACAAAGTCTAAGTGAGAAATGTATTTTCATCGGAGTCTCCCTTCAGAAACGGCGCTCGCGAGATTGCCTTCGGAATGCGCACAGTCAGCGCCACGATGCCAGAACCGCGGTCGCGGAAAGCTGCCACCGTGCGAAAACCGCAGCTGCGGTAAGCAACCGCCGCATGAAAAGACCATCGGTGACTGTCCGCGCAAGGAACTCGCTACGTCTTCAGGGATTGAGGCTGGAAGTTACAACTCCGCCGAATGTATCAACCCGATTAGCAGCGCGCAATAGTACCTCCCCACCGCTCGGCTGGTCGCCATTCTCGCAATTGATGTCCGGGATGATTTTTTCGGGATGCGCTTCCCAGTGGCTTCTAGTTTCGGAATTCAGTTATCCCGATCTTCCGTCTCGCTTTCCACACCAAGGCGCTTGACGGCATAGCGTTCCAGGTAGCGATTGTTTTTGCCTTTCGCAATAACGACATACTCGAAACCCCCAATATCATCGCGGGCTTTCCATGTGTAGCGCAGATTCCCCGGCCCCCCCGAGCGCGTGGCGCTCGCAAGATCTCCGAGGTCCGAGTAGCTGACCGCCTTGCCTTCAGGGCGCGCCAACACGGTGATGTAGCGCAGGTGGCGGTCGCGGTCAAAGCCAACAATGGCATATTGATAGCGCTGGTCATGGCTGAGGACCCAAACTTGCTGGCCCTCATCCTCGGACTTGAACTGGCCAATCTCCTTCAGCCGCGAATGCGCCTGAGCATAAGGCATTCCGAGGCGCAGACCTAGAATCCGTGGAGCGGGCTGCTTAGCGACGGCGAGCGGAGCGATACTTAAGAGAAGCAAGGCAGGAATAACAGTTCTTTGCATCGCGTTCTTCTCCTCAACTCACATTGGATGGGAACAAGTGGCGCGGCTTGCGGGGCCGCGCCACGTCAACATTCCTTGTCACGGCCGCAAGGGAGTTGCGTCCTGGCTCTTGAATAGACCTTGCCCGGTGGATTGGCGAATGATAGTGGCCTTGGTGGCCTGATCGTTATCGAGACGCGTGTGGCTGGCAGTGGTGTTATTGCCGCGGGCGATACAAGCGGCGGTAATGCAGCCATCCGTGTACGCGGCGAAAACACGACCAGCTTTGTCTACCGTAAGGTCATTGAAGTCCAGAAGGTTCCTGGTGCCGCTCGGGCACGTAGTCCCCTGGGTACAGATCACGCCGAGCTGCACGGCATCATTGGGCGTGGCATCCACGGTGAACCAAGTGCGGCCCCCGTTGTAAGTAGTAGCTATGTAGCCGTGCCACACACCGTCGAACGGAGCTGGTCCGGTGTCCGCGCCTGTGCCAGCGCCGGCCGAGGACGTACCCAGGAAGAAGAAGGAGGCGCGGTCATTGTCGCCCGCGACAACTTCAGGGAACACCGTATTGCGGATACTAAAGGGCGCTCCAACATCCAAGTCATTGTGCCAGGATCGGCCTTGGTCATCGGAAACAGTGATGTGCGGATGTCCATCGCCGGCAACGTAGCCAAAATAGACTCGTCCTTTGGAGCCAATCCCGATGGACGGGTCGCTGGAGTTCGGAGAGCTTCCGGTAACCGGCTGCACCGTGAAGGTGAGTCCGTTATCCATGGAGACGATGAGCCCCTGCGTGCTTCCGCAGCTCTTATTGGGAACGTAGACGATCCCGCTGGAGCTGACCTTAATATGACCATGCAATCCGCCGCAATCTACCAGCGTGTACATCGGGTGGGCTTCTTCATAGGTTAAGCCGCCGTCCTGGCTCAGAGCCATCTCCGCATCGCCAATATCCTGCGAAGCGTAGTAAACCGCGTGCGGATACTGCGTGAGCGGGCCGCGAACCGCCAACTGCGCGCAGGGCGCCGGAGTAACGAGCAACTGATCGGCGGTGCAAAGGCGAAACGGTCCGCCGCCGACGGTCTGATGATCGACTCCGGAGGCGATGCCGCCTCCCTGGCTTACGCTATAGGTTTCGCCATCGTTGTCGGTAAAAGCGGAGAGGCTGGTGGTGCCGAAGAGCTGAGACACAATCGTGCGGCCGGTGTGGGAATCCGTGAATAGGATTGGATCCAGAGTAGTGATATTCGTGTTCGGTCCATCCTTGAGCAGCCAAGTTGCTGTCGCAGGCGAAGTGTTGGTGTTGAAATTGACCTGTAAGGTGTCAAAAACCGCTTGGGTCATGATGTGGCCGGAGTTGAAGTTGGCGCCAATCGAAGGTTCGCCGGAGTTATCACCCAGGCCTGACGGCGATTGGTAGTTCGCATAGGTCGGCGCGGTGCCGTGAGCTGGCGAGTCAGCCGGCGGGGTGACGATGCTGGCCACTCCGCTATACGGGTCGCCGGGTGCGACATTGGAATCCACAACGTGCACGGTGTACACGCCAGTTCCGGAAACCGTGGGGTCAATCGCCACGGCTTCGCTGGTTTCCGGTATGCCGCCGGTCGAACTGGCGATCACCGGACCAGTCAGACCGCCCTTGTGCACATACAGATCGTAATCATTGAGCTTGATCTGGTGGGAAATGCTGATGGCCAAAACCAAGCCTTTGTAGTTGGCCGGCGACCCCGTAAGCGTGATGGTATATACGTCGCAATCGGTTCCGTCGACGCACGTGGTTTCATCCGTAGTTGCCCCGGAAATCCCGCTCCCGGCCCAAGTGGCGGAAGAGCCATTTACCGGGTTCAGCGTGCTGGAAGATGGAGTTGCCGCGAAAACCAGAGTCGCAAGGCAGAATGCAGCCAGGGCGAGAATGATTCCCGACCGCAAGCTGAACCTGGTGGCACGGGTAACACTGCTGGCATGACTGGACACAGAAAGATCCTCCTCCTGACTTTTTCGTCGCTACATTCTTATGACACGGTAGCAGCCTGACCGAGGCTAGGCAGTAGTCGATGTGCGGTAAATAAGGTGGACACCTTATTTTTCACTCAGGCATTTTAGGGGGGCAGGCTTCTGAATTCCGTGGACGGTCGCAATACATTGGCGTATCGCTGACTCCCTCTTTCTTGCTTTCTGTCCTCGCGCCCTCACTAAGAACTCAAAATCCAACCTTGACGTCCGAAGAAGGCCGAGTCCACAATCCGCCTCGGGAGGCAAGCTTATGAAATCTATGATTGGTGTCTTACTTCTGGCGATGGCCTTTCTCACGCCCGTACAGACTCCGAAGAGCCAGCCAGTGCAGGGAACCGATGCCATCACGCAGGCGCAGGTCCTTTTCGCCCTTGAAAACAAATGGGTAGGCGCTCTCGTGAAGTCCGACACCGCGACCTTGGATTCCATCTTCGCCGACTCCTACGTGGACACCGACGAGCAAAGTCATCGCAGCGACAAGCCAGCCGTGATTTCCGTTTTGAAATCCGGCGATCTGCACATTGCCTCCATCAAGCTTTCCGATATGCACGTGACCATTTACGGCGATGCGGCCGTCGTGATTGGCACCTCCGCGCAAGTCGGAAACTTCAAAGGCCAGCCCCTTGCCGCCACCATTGTTTTCACCGACACCTTCATCAAGCAAAACGGCAACTGGCGAGCCGTCGCCTCACACCGCTCTGCCGTCTTGTAAAGCCGGCCAATCCCCAAGTGCGCCGTGTAGCGGCGACTTAGGTCGCCATCCTCTCTTGCAGAGGCCGGGCTTTAGCCCGGCGGTGGAACGCTTGACCGCGGACGGCAAGTACGAACTCGCAGCCTCTCTGCTGGAATCGTCCGGAGACAGGTTCGGGCGTAGCGTCTCGGTGGCGAATGCCAAACGGTTTGTATACCTCAAGCTGATGGAAAAGAACCAGAATACCGACCCATTCAAATTCATCATCTACTCTGGAAAGATCGGGGAACAAACGCCGCAGATGGCTGCGACCAAGTGAACCGGCGAGAGGCCACCAGCGTGAACGAGGCGACCCGCTATTCGTAGCGTAAGGCTGTCAAGGGATCGAGCTTGGAGGCGCGATAGGCCGGCACAAAGCTGGCGAGCGCCGCGACGGCGGAGAGGGTGACGACTGCCAGCGCGAGGGTGAGCGGATCGCGAGGCTTCAAACCGTAGAGCAAGGACTTGGCGGCTTGCGCGGCGCCGAGGGCCAGGCCGGCGCCAATCACCAAGCCGGTGACGGTAAGCAGCGTGGCTTCGCGAAGAATCATTCTTAGGACGTCGACGCGGTTCGCTCCAATGGCCATGCGGATTCCAATTTCCTTGGTCCGCTGTACCACCATGTAGGACATAACGCCGTAGAGTCCAATAGCCGCGAGGAGCGCGGCCAGGAATCCGAAAAAGCCTGAAAGGGTGGCCATCAATTCATCTTGAATCAGCGAGTCGTGGATGCGCGTCTTGAAGACCTTGAAATCGAGGTCGATACCGGGGTTCACGTCGCCGACGGTATGCTTCATGGAAGCCATGAGGCTGGACAACGGGAGCGAGGAGCGAATCAGGATTTGATCATCCGGGCTTGGCTTGTCCTGCTGCGTAGCTGGGAAGTACATGAACGGCAAAAACTCTTCGTGCATATCCTGAAATTTGTTGTCTTTGGTCAATCCGACAATCTCATAGAGCGGGCGCGGCTTGCCAGGAGGTTCGTGAATGCGGAAGTGCTTGCCGAGAGGCTCTGCGCCCTTGAGAATCTTTTGGACAAAGGCCTGGTTGACGATGACAACCTTGACCGAGGTTGCGGTGTCGCGGTCGTCGAAATCGCGCCCGGCGAGGAGCTGGGTTCCTATGGTTTGAAAGTACCCGGGGCCCAAGTAATTCATCCACGCCGAACCAGCGTCTTGATCGGAACCCTCGAGCAGAACTTCGTCATTCCAGGTGTTGCCTCCGAAAGGGACGAGCATGGCGTCGGCGGCAGACTCAACGCCGGGCATGGTCTGGACATGCTTCACAAGGTCCCGCTTATATTCGGTATAGCGCTCCTCGGGAAGATGCAAGCGGTCGAAGTCGACGCTGGTAACCAAGATTCCGGTTTGCTGGAAACCGACGTTGAGTGTGGTCAAGTTGCGCAGACTGCGGGCAAAAAGCAGCGCACCCATAAGAAGGACGACAGAGAGGCCCACCTGGGAAACGATGAGGATGCGCCGCAGACTAAATCGCTCCCGGCTTCCCGTCGTTCCACGGCTCCCGGATTGGAGGAGCGTGGCGGGCTCCGCCCGGGTGGAACGCAGGGCGGGCGCTAACCCGAAGAAGATAGTTGTCAGAGCCGCGAGCGCGGTCGTGAACGCCAGGAGGCGCCAATCTATTTCGAGATCGAGAAAAACCTGATTCTGCCGCGTGCTGATGAAAGCCACAAGCATGCGGCTTATCGCAAAAGCCAGAAACAATCCGCATAGCGACCCAGCCGCGGCGAGCAACAGGCTTTCCGAAAGCAACTCGCGGACCATTCGCCAACGGGTGGCTCCGAGCGCCCGGCGGATGGTGATTTGCCGTTCGCGAGCGCTGGTGCGCGCCAGCATCAAATTGGCCAGGTTGGCGCAGGCGATGAGCAAAACCAAGCCGGAGATTCCAAGGAGCAACCACAGCGAAGTTTCCGAATCGTGGCGCAAATCCGAAAATCCGGTGCTCGCGGAAAACGCGCCGAGTTTGTATTCGAGATACTTCTTGGTTGCCTGAGCGTCATAAACGGGCGGAATCGTTTCTTGCAAAATGGCCGGGGTAACCGCCAGGATTTGGGCGTTGGCACGCGCGATGGTCCATCCGGGTTTCAAGCGGCCGATGGAGGCCAGCCACCAGGCGTGACGTAGCGTCAGGCGGTTGTTGCGAGGGTTGAGGGTGGGCTCGACGCAAACAGGTATGGCAACGTCGAATGTATCGCCCACGGAGATGCCATTGAAACCTGGGGGCGTGACGCCGATAACCTGGAACGAATTGCCATCCAAAGTCAGCCGTTTCCCTACGACCGAGGGGTCACCTGCAAAATTCCGCTGCCAGAATGCGTAACTAATGTTTGCGGCAGACATGGCGCAACCCGGCTGGTCATCCTCCGGTCCAAGCAGCCTGCCCAGAAGCGGCTGAATGCCCAGGACACGAAAGAAATCGCCACTGACGCGGATGCCATTGGCATTGCGGACCTCTCCTCCTGTGGCCAGATTGAATCCCTGGTTAGACCAGACGGCGATTTCTGCGAACCCTTCCTGGCGCTTGCGAATCTGCTCCCACATGGCAAAGCTGAGCTGGGAGTATTGGCTGGAGAATTGGCCGGAACCCCAATGGCGGTCAGCAATCCGGATGGTCCCCAACTCCTGGGGGTTCTTGACCGGGATCGTGCGCAGGCGGATGGAGTCGATGAGCTGGAAGATGGCGGTGTTAGCGCCGATGCCGAGCGCGAGGGTCAGGACGGCGACGATGGTGAAGCCGGGACTGAAGCGGAGAGAGCGGAAGGCATGGCGAAGGTCGCGCCAGAACGAGGTCATAGCATCCCCCTGGGTGTATCAGACGACGAGCGAGGCGAAACGTCACGTGAGGAGTGCAGTGAAATGGCCCGATCGGCGTAGACGTCGTTCGCAGAGAAGAGAAAGGGCGCCCGATGCGGCGGACGCCCCTTCATAGGTTACGGTTGGGGACGCGCGGGCTGCGGTTTCGGCAGGGGCTTGCGCGGAATCATTTCTTCGCGATTGGCAGTCATGTAGACGAAGGAAGCGACGATGACGGCCATCTGCTTCATGTCGGGCTCCTGGATTCGTTCGTAGACGTCCATGTTCGAGTGGTGAGTGCGGGTGTCGTAGTCCAGCGGGTCCTGAATGAATTGAAAGCCGGGCAGGCCGACGGCGTTGAAGGAAAGGTGATCGGTGCCGCCCGTGTTGCGGATGGTGAGAGTGTTCATGCCGAGATCATGGAAAGGCTCCATCCACGAGGAAAAAAGCGGGGCGACCATTTCGTTGCCTTGGAGATAGACGCCGCGAATTTTGCCGGTGCCGTTGTCGATATTGTAGTAAGCATCGAGTTTGGCGTGCTCCGGCGTGGGCTTCATCACTTCAGGATCGGCGAAGTGCTGCTTGACGTAGGCGCGCGAGCCGAGCAACCCCTGCTCCTCGCCGGTCCAAAGGCCGAGGCGGACAGTACGGCGCATCTTCAGGCCGGTAGTCTTCAGAATGCGGATGGCTTCGAGCATGACAGCGGAGCCCGCGCCGTTGTCGGTGGCGCCAGTTCCGGCGTGCCAGGAATCGAAGTGCGCGCCGAGCATGACGACTTCGTCGGCTTTGGCTTTGTCGGCGCCGGGGATCTCGCCGATGATGTTGAAGGAGTTCAAGTCGTCGTCGTAGAACTTGTTTTGGATGTCGAGCTGCATCGTGACGGGCACTTTTTTATCGAGCATGCGATAGATGCGACCGTAGTTTTCGCTGGCTACCGCGACGCGCGGAGGAGTTGGCGGGTCTTTCTCCTTGTCGCGGCCGCCTCCCTGCTGCACGAATACGGTTCCATCGTCGCTGCGAGAAGGTTCGATCCACGCGGCGACGCCTTCTTCCACGAGAAAGTTCTGTATCTTGAGGTTTAATTCGCGTTGCGCGCGGAATTGGGCAGCACGATCTTCCGCGTTCGCCACAGGCACCGGCTGCGTTGCAAGATCGGCGAGCTCGGCATCGGTGTAGCGGTGGGCTTGCGGCTCGAAGCGCTCGGGGTTCTCGGGGATGGCGGCGGTGAGGACGAACTTGCCTTTGAGCTGGCCGCGGAATTTGGCGATGTCGTCTTCTTTCAAGATGAGCGCAAGTGTCGCGTCGGCAGTCACCGGACCATTGGTGCCGGGCGTCCAAACCTTAGGATACGCAATCAAGGGAAACGGGCGCGGAGAAATCACCTGGGCCGAAAAGCGTTCGTTGGACCAGCCGCGGCCGAAAGGTCCCCACTGCTCTTGATGGACGTTGGCGAGCTGCCACTCCTTCAGCTTGCCCGTCGTCCAATTGGCCGCTTCTTTGATATTGGGTGAATTCGTGAGCCGCGGACCGTAGACATCGGTCAGGAAGCTCATGATTTCCATTACTTTGGAATTGCTGAAGCCCTCTTCCTTGATCTGGTGGATCGCGGACAAATCGACCTGACTTGGGGACTGCGCCGCCAAAGGTAAAACCGCCAACAACACCACGAATACCGTTACCGCACTCGCATGCTTTCGCACTATCGTCCTCCGACCGTCCTAATTTAAATGCTTGGCTTGCCTGGAAATTGCCCTGGAGAAGCACTCGCTTTGCATGGGACGCGCCCACGCTAAAATCCGTTTCATTTCGGAGTAGCTGCGGGCCGCGCGGGGGCCGCGTCACCCTTCACGTAGTGACCATACCAGGCGAGGTAGCGCTCAAGGCGGTCCTTAATATGGGAGGGCGTTTTGAATTCGTGGTATTCGCCGGGGTAGACGACGAGTTCGGTAGTGCGGCCGAGGCGCTTCAAGGCTTGGTACATCTGTTCGCCGCCGAGGATGGGGACGTTCCAGTCGCTTTCGCCACCCATGAAGAGCGTGGGGGTAGTGATATTGCCCACGCGATAGAACGGAGAAACGTGCTCCCAGACGGCTTTGTTCTCCCAAGGGCGGCCGAGTTCGGTTTCGTAGTCGCGCTGGTAGTGGTCGTGGCCGTAGAAACTGGCGAAGAAGGCGCCGCCTGCGCCGGAGATGGCGGCTTTGAAGCGCGTGGTTTGCGTGATGATGAAGTCGGTGGAGATGCCGCCGTAGGACCAGCCGCCGACGGCCAGCTTTCCCGGGTCGGCTATGCCCTGCTCGATGGCGTAATCGACCATGGCTATGTCGTCCTGGAAGTCCTTGTTGCCCCAATCGGCCCAGATGGCCTTGGCGAAGTCCTGGCCGTAACCCGTGGAGCCGCGAGGGTTCGGGAAGAGGACCGCATACCCATTGGCGGCGAGGAGTTGCGGCAGGTGATCGAACTCAGCGTAGTAGGCCCACACCGGGCCCCCGTGAGGCCGGAGGATGGTGGGGTACTTCCTGCCCGGAACGTAGTCGAGCGGCTTGTAAAGATAGCCTGAGACCGTGGTGCCGTCTTTGCTTTTGAAGTGAACGTATTCTGCGGGAGAGAGCTTAAGCTGGGCAAAGAGAGCGTCATTGACATGGGTGATTTGATGGTACTTGCCCTCGATGATGGAAAAAAGTTCATCGGGACTGCCGGGGGTGGCTATTTGCGCGATGGCGACACGACTGGAACCGTTTCCGACGGAGTAGTCATTGACGGTACGGAAGCCAGACTCGGGAAGGGGCGAAATGTGTCGACGTGTATCTAGCCGCATGATTCCGCGGCCCGCCGCGTCCGCAATGTAGAGGATTTGTGCGCCGTCATTGTCGGCGATGAACGAGATGAATTCGCCGCCGCCGAAGAAATGAGGGGCGCTGACCATGCGGTCGAGAGTGAGAGTGAGGACTTTGGCTTCACCTCCAGAAGCGGGAGAGATCGCCAGATGTTTGGTGGCGTAGTCGAAGAGGTGGGGGTCGAGTTGGGTGACGTAGGCGATCCACTTGCCGTCGGGGGACCACACGGGGGAACCATCGGCCCCAGGATTAGTCGTGACTTGGGTGAGATGGGCGCCCTTGTCCGAATTGTTCGCGGCCACGACCCAGATGTTCGTGTCGTAAGTGGCGTCAGGGTCGGGCGCGGAGCGGTTACTGGTGAAGGCCAGTGATTTGCCATCGGGCGACCAGGTGGGCTCCGAATCGTCGAAATCGCCGGAAGTGATTTGCGTCAGAGACTTCGCCGCTAAGTCGAACACATAGAGGTGCGTACGGCGATGATCGAGATAACCAACTTCATCGAGTTTGAATTGCAGGCGGTCAATCACCCAGGGTTTCTGCGTCTTCGCCTTCTTCTCCTTCTCCGCTGGAGCGCTTTCTTTTGCGGCCTTCACCTTGGCAGCCTCGAGTTCCTCGGGGCTGGCATCGCGAAGAATCAGGACAAGCTGCCGGCTATCGGATGACCAGGCGAAGTCCTCGACGTCTTGCGGCAAGTCGGTGAGGCGCTCCGCCTCCCCGCCCATCCGGTTGAGCAGCCACACTTGGGTTTTGCCTTCGTCGCGGGCGGATAGGAGAGCGATCAACTTGCCGTCCGGGCGCCAGCGAGCGTGAGATGAGGAATTGCCCTCGGCGGTCAAGGCGAGCGGCGTGCCACCGATGGTCGGGATCATCCAGATGCGCTCTTCGTTCTTGTCTTCCTTAAGGAGGGCAGTCTTGACAGTGTAGGTGACCCACTTCGAGTCGGGGCTCAGTTGGGGGTCGCTCACCGCCCGGATTTGGAAATAGTCGTCAACGGTGATGGCGCGAGGAGCAGACTGCTGAGCGAGAGCAAGCGGAGCAAGTACCAGAACTGTCGACAGAATTGCGAGACGAACCGAAAGCTTCATTCGCGAGCACCCCTTAGTCGATTGTGCGAGCAACGAACAAACAAAAAAGTTTAACACAGGCCCTCCGACAGACGGCGCGCGCGGAAAAACGGGAAGCAACGGTCGGGCTCTGTTCTGCAGCCGCTCGGGTAGTACGAAAGTACGGTTAGCCAGACAGAAAAAATTTCCACTGAACCGCATTTTTTTCTTGCATGCAGGTGCGAGTCTTGTATTCTGCAAATGCGAACTCGCTTTACCGCAGCGGCGAGAGCGAGTTTCCCTTAGGAGGACGAGAGTAAAAATTGAGTTCTTTATCCCTTCCCACCCAGCTACCTTCCCGCGCAATTCCAACAGCAAGAAAAAGAGCCGCTAAGCTTACGCTCTGGCCGCTTGTGGCTGCCACGTTTTTCATGGTGTCCGGCGGCACGTATGGGACGGAAGAGATCATTCACGGCGCGGGATACGGGCACGGGATATTGATCCTGCTGTTTCTGCCCGTGCTGTGGTGCTTGCCGACAGCTTTCATGATTGGCGAGCTCTCGAGCGCGCTGCCGCAAGAAGGTGGTTACTACGCCTGGGTGCGCCGCGGCTTGGGAAATTTCTGGGGCTTTCAGGAGGCGTGGCTCTCGCTGGCTGCAAGCATTTTTGACATGGCGATTTACCCAACGCTCTTTGTTTTCTACTTGAAGCAGATGTCGCCGTGGTTTGGCGTTGGAAATCATGGCGTCTATGCCGGACTGTTCGTAGTTGTGACTTGCGCGATCCTGAATCTTGCAGGAATTCGCGTGGTGGGAATTACTTCACTGTGGCTTTTCTTTCTGCTGTCGGCACCGTTCGCGCTGATGGTGGTGATGGCCCCGCTGAAGATGGGAGCCCTCGCGGAAGCGCATGCCGCGCCGGCGGGCGCCGGGCTGGGATTGCTCGGCGGAGTGCTGGTAGCGATGTGGAACTATATGGGCTGGGATAACGCTTCGACGATCGCGCAAGAAGTGGAACGGCCGCAGCGGACTTATCCGAGGGCCATGATCGCGGCCGTGGTCCTGGTGGCCCTGTCCTACGTGCTGCCGTTTGTGGCGGTCTATTTGACTGGCATCCCTGCTTCTTCCTTCGGCGAAGACGGCTCTTGGTCCACAGTGGCGGGAATCGTCGGCGGAAAATTCCTGGGATTCGAATGGCTGAAATTCCTGATCGTCCTAGGTGGAATGATGAGCGCGTTCGGGATGTTCAACGCGCTGGTGCTGAGCTATTCGCGCCTCCCGCTGGCGATGGCGCGAGACGGCATGCTGCCCAAATTGTTTGGCAAGATGAGCGGGAGGACTCAGGCGCCCTGGGTGTCCATCATCTTCCTCGCCACCTGCTGGGGACTTTGCCTGGGGCTGGGGTTCAGGCGGCTGGTAACGCTGGATATCATGCTCTATGGACTCAGCCTCATGCTGGAGTTCGTGACGCTGGTGGCGCTGCGCATCGGCGAGCCGGAGCTGAAGCGCGGGTTTCGCGTGCCGGGAGGATTGCCGGGCGCGATCAGTTGTGGCGTTTTCCCGCTGCTACTCCTGACCCTCTCGATGGTGGAAAGCAATCATGAAACCGTGCTGGGGATGAACGGTCTCCTATTCGGCGTGCTCATTATTATGGGCGGCTTCCTGACTTACTTCGTCACCGGTAAATTGAAGATTCGTCAGACGAAACCGGTGATGCCGGAAGAAATCGAAGAGCTGGAAACCGCCTAACCGATTCTCACTAACAACGATTCCCTGCCGCCCGGTTCGAAAGAGCCGGGCGGTTTTTTCTGCGGCTGGGATATACTCAGCACTCTTTGGGGAAGCTTTCCCTCTGCCAGGAGATTCCAAACGTGAAATCGCGCCGTGTCGCTATCGCAGCTCTGACTCTTCTATTCGCGCTTTGTGCTTCGGTTCGATTGTTTGCCGGACCGGAGGCGCCAAAACAGTTCGATCCAAAATTGTTTCAGGAATTGCGATGGCGATCGATTGGGCCAACGCGCGCCGGGCGCACTCTGGCGGTAACGGGTGTGCGGGGGCAGCCGGAAGTCTTCTATTTCGGAAGCGTGGGCGGGGGCGTTTGGAAAACGAATGATGCGGGACGGACCTGGAATCCCATCTTCGATTCGCAGACGATTGCCTCGATCGGGGCGATTGCGATTGCGCCATCGGACTCGAACGTGATTTACGTGGGCTCGGGTGAGGCCGACATGCGGTCTTCCATTTCGTACGGGAACGGGATGTACAAGTCCACGGACGGCGGCAAGACGTGGGCGCACATCGGGCTGGAAGATTCGCGGCAGATCGGGCGAATTATTGTGGACCCGAGGGATTCCAATAGAGTTTTCGTTGACGCGCTCGGGCATGCGTATGGGCCGAACCAGGAACGCGGCGTGTTTCGTTCGAAAGATGGAGGGAAGAGCTGGCAGAAAATTCTTTTTAAAGACGAAAACACCGGCGCGATCGATCTGGCATTCGAACCCGGCAATCCAAAAACAATTTACGCTTCACTGTGGCAGACGCGACGGCCGCCGTGGAGTATCTACGCTCCATCGTACGGGCCGGGCAGCGGGCTATATCGTTCGAATGATGGCGGCGACCATTGGGAACAAATCACCGGGAACGGATTGCCATCGGAAGGACTCGGGCGGATTGGCATCGCGTTTGCGCCCAGCAATCCGAAGCGGATTTATCTGATCGTGGACGCCAAGGAGGGCGGACTCTACCGTTCGGACAACAGCGGGCAGAGCTGGCAGCGCGTTTCGAACGACCGACGTGTATGGCAGCGCGGTTGGTATTTCGGGGAAGTCAGCGTGGATCCTAAAGATCCCGATACCGTGTACCTCCCGAACACCACGACCTACCAATCGCGCGATGGAGGGAAAACGTTCACGGCGTTCAAGGGCGCGCCGGGGGGCGACGACTACCACGAACTGTGGATTGATCCAGACGAGCCGCGGCGAATGATTCTCGGCTGCGATCAGGGAGCGATTGTATCGCGCAACGGCGGCGAGACGTGGAGCTCCTGGTATAACCAGCCAACCGCGCAGTTCTATCACGTGGCGACGGATAACCAATTTCCGTACTGGGTCTACGGTGCGCAGCAGGACAGCAATGCGATAGCCACACCGAGCCGTAGCCGATACCTTTCTTTGAATTTCCATGATTGGCGGCCAATCGACGTGGGCGGCGAGAATGGTTACATTGCGCCGGACCCGCTGAATCCGGGCGTCGTGTTTGGCGGCGCAGTCGCGCGGCAGGATTTCAGCGACGAACAAGTGCAGGAAATGCCGCCGACACTGGCGCATCCTGGCAAATACCGAAGCACCTGGACTCTGCCGCTGGTGTTTTCTCCGATCGATCCGCACGTGCTGTACTTCGGATCGCAAGTTTTGTTTCGGACGGCGGACGGCGGCAGTTCGTGGCAGGCGATCAGTCCCGATTTGACGCGCGAGGATCCTGGAGTGCCGCCGAATCTGGATGCGGCGACGGCGGCGGATACCCGGAAAGGAAAACGCCACGGCGTGATTTATACGATTGGGCCCTCGTTCGTGAAGGCGGGGGAAATCTGGGCGGGAACGGATGACGGACAAATCCAACTGACGCAGGACGAAGGAAAGTCTTGGGAAAACGTTACGCCGGGGGAATTGACGCCGTGGAGCAAGGTGACGCACATCGAAGCTTCACATTCCGATGCGGGAACAGCTTACGCCGCCGTCGACAGGCACCGTTTGGATGACTATCAGGCGTATCTCTATCGAACGCGCGATTTTGGGAAGACTTGGCAACGCGTTTCGAGTGGAATTCCCGACGGCAGCTTTCTAAATTGTGTGCGAGAAGATCCCGTTCGAAAGGGGCTGATCTACGCGTGCACGGAGAGAGGCGTCTATGTTTCTTTCGATGATGGAGACGACTGGCAGCCCTTGCAGCTGAATTTGCCGGTGACGTCGGTGCGGGATCTGGTGGTGCACGAAAATGACTTGGTGGTGGCCACGTTCGGGCGCTCGTTTTGGATACTGGACGATGTGACGCCGCTGCGGCAGCTCGACGCGGGCGTTGCCGCGGCGGATGTTTGGCTTTTTCGTCCGGAAAATGCAATTCGCATTCGGGCGAGTTCCGATCAGGGGACGCCGGTGCCAAAGGATGAAGCGCTTGCGCCGAATCCGCCGGAGGGCGCGGTGCTGGATTATTTCTTGAGGGATAAGCCGCAGTCGGCCATTCAACTGGAAATTCTTGATGCGGAAGGAAAACTGGTGCGGCGATTTGCGAGCGATGAGGTCTTGCGCAAGACAAATCCGAACGATGTGCCGATTCAAGTTGAGTGGATACGCGATCCGAAACCACTTCTGGCGGAGGCGGGTATGCACCGGTTCGTCTGGGACCTTCATTTCGCGCTGCCGAAGAGCGTGCGCAGTTCCTTCTGGGGACCGGCGGGGCCTTCGGCTGTCCCCGGGGAGTACACCGTGAAGCTCACGGCGAACGGAAAGAGCACCACGCAGCCGCTGACGATTAAACTGGATCCGCGGGTGAAAACGCCGCAAGATGCGCTGGAGCGGCAGTTTGGATTGGCGTCCAAGCTTGCAGCCAGATTGGGCGAAGTGTCGATTGCTTTGGAACAGGCCAGCGGGCTCCGAAAGCAAATCGATGAGCGCAAGAAGGAGGCAGCCGGCAACAGTGAGGTATTGGAGGCCTTGGAAGGGCTCGGAAAAAATGTTGAAGCGGCGATGGAGATGGATAGTGATGCCGGATTTGGGCTGTTCGGACTAGCCCCACCTGGCAAGGAGCATGAGTCGCTTTCTGAGGTTTCAGCAGCCTTGACCGGTCTCTTGATCATCGTGGACAGCTCTGATCTTGGCCCGGCGTCGGATGCGGCTAGTGCGAGCGCGCAGTGGGAAGTATCCGCGCGGGAGACGCTGGCGCGCTGGACGGCGTTTCAAAGGGAAGATGTGGCCGCCGTCAATGCCTTGCTCGAAAAGGCCAAACTGAAGAGGCTAGCCATTGAGGAGAGCCCAGCACGGCGTTAAATGGTTGCCGACGAAGGGCGCAGCATGCTGCGCCCTTACAAGCAGGAAGTGCTTCTGAGCGGCAGCGGTACGTCTCTTTCTCGCTGCGCTTGCAACTTTCTGGCGGCGCTTATTGAGGGACGGATTTGGTATGCTGCTCAGGTGGGAAACATTCTCCGAATAAAATCGCTCTCATTTGCCGGGCTACTCTCCGTGGCACTGCTGGCCGCGGCGGCGGTCTCTCCCTCGCAGGCTCCGTCACAAAGTCAGCAACCCGCGGCCGCCGCAGCGCAGTCTCCGGCGCCTCCATCGATAGTTTCTCCGCCCGCGACGGGAGCGGCGGCTATTCCGACTGGCGCACCCGTTCAGCAGGGCGTGCTCAGCGTGGTTGTGCTGGATCCGGCTCATGGAGGAACGGACCCTGGGGCGCGGGGCACGGGCGGAATCCGCGAGAGTGAAATTGTGCTGAGTTTTGCGATGGAAGTGCGGCGCGCGCTGGATGAGCAAGGTTTTCAAGTGGTGCAGACGCGGCAGGGGAATGAGGATCCTTCGTTTGATGATCGGTCTGCAACCGCTAATGCGCAGCGCGGAGCAGTTTTCGTGACGCTGCACATTTCGTCGACAGGATTGCCAGGGACGGTGCGTGTCTACGTGAATTCGGATCTGGCGCCGGTTTCGGATTCGAATGGCTTCATCCCCTGGGACCGTGCGCAGGCTCCGTTTCAGGGATTGAGCCGGAAATTTGGCGATTCCGTACAAGGATTCCTTGCGCAGCGATTCAAGGGTTCGCCGGAGACGGCGCAAACTGCGAGCGTGCGGCAGCTTCGGACGACAGCCGCGCCAGCCATCGCCGTGGAAATTTCCAGCGTGACAGTGGAGGATCGCGCTGATTTGGACCGCATGGCGCCAGGGGTTGCGGACGCTATCGCGCGGGGAGCGGCGGCGTTCCGGCCATCCTACGTCGTTCCGGCCGCGCCGGGGGCTTTGCCGTGACGCCTCGCTGGAGATTTCTTTTCGTCGGCGGATTGGTTTTCATTGTGCTCCTTGCTCTAATCTTCGTGCCCGTTCTCCGCAGACGGATGAAGCGTGCGGCAAAGCTCCAGCAACAGAGCGAAGAACAGGCGCGGCGCGAATTGACGCAGCCGATAGCGATTAATCCGGGTGATCCGCGTGTGAAGACCAAGTTGTTTTGGGCTTCAGATACGATCGATGCCACGCTGGTGCCTGTAACGGCGGACCTGCCGCTTTCGAATGATCCGGTGCTGCGATCGAAGCAGGTGCTGAACACGCTGCTCGCGGGGCCTGTGGATGCGGAGTTGCGCACGTTGCCGCCGGATGCTTTGCTGCTGGCGTTTTATCTGTTGCCGGATGGGACAGCCATCGCGGATTTTTCCGAGGCGCTGGCAAACTCCATTCCCTCTGGGATTGCGAGCGAGCAGTTGGCTGTGAATTCGATCGCGCGGACGCTGGAAGCGAACGTGCCGCAGGTGCAGCGGTTGAAAATTCTGATCCATGGGCAGGAAATGGAAACGCTGGCGGGACATTTGGACTTGACGGGAACGTTTGTCGTGAACACGAAACCGGCGCAAACGCCTCTGCAGAATGCGCCAATTGCACCCGGCGCGGACAAACCCGCAACGCCGAAACAAGATAAAACGCCGGCGACGGCTCCGCCTCCTGCTGCGTTGACACCGGATAAGGTGCCCGGCAAACTGGCGCAACCTGAGCGCAAACCGTAGAATTCTGGGCGCAGAATGGATGACCGCTGGAGGACAAGTGAGAGCTGACGGCCGGACCGCGGAACAGATGCGTCCACTGAAAATTACGCCGGATTTTATTTCCACGGCCGAAGGCAGCGTGCTCATTGAGTTGGGTAACACCCGAGTGATTTGTACGGCAACAGTGGACGACGGGGTACCGGGTTTTCTGAAGGGCAGCGGCAAGGGCTGGGTCACCAGCGAATATGGAATGCTTCCGCGCGCGACCGAGGAGCGCACGCCGCGCGAGGCGACCCGCGGGAAACAATCGGGGCGTACGCTGGAAATCCAGCGATTGATTGGGCGCTCGTTGCGCGCCGTGACGGATCAGGAAGCGCTGGGCGAGCGTACCGTGTGGATCGACTGCGACGTGATTCAGGCGGATGGGGGAACGCGCACGGCATCCATCACCGGAGCCTTCGTCGCACTGGCGCTGGCGTTCGAACGGCTGGTTGCGGCGGGAATCTTGAAGAGGTCGCCGCTCATCGATTCGGTAGCGGCGACGAGCGTTGGTATTGTGGACGACCGCGCATTCCTGGATCTCGCGTATGAAGAAGATTCGAGGGCGGAAGTGGATATGAACGTGGTCATGACTGGCGACGGGCACTTTGTCGAAATTCAGGCGACGGCGGAGGGCCGCGCGTTTTCCGGAAGCGAGATGCAGGATCTTCTGGCGCTGGCCGCAGCAGGGATTCGCCGCTTGACGGAGGAACAACGCGCCCTGCTGCCCCTTAAATTCAGTGCGCGCACACGCTAAGCTTTTTCTCGCCTCATCCAATCCCGGGAAGCTTGCGGAGTACCGGGCGCTTGCGGCTGCAACATCTCTCCCCGTTGAACTTGCATTACTGCCGGATTTCGAGGCGCTTCCCGCGTTCGAGGAAAACGCCCCGACAATTGCGGAAAATGCGGCGGGCAAAGCGCTGCACTACTCCCGGCAAGGGAACGGGCTGGTGTTTGCAGACGACTCGGGCCTTGTCGTGCCTTCTCTCGGCGGCGCGCCGGGAGTTCATTCCGCAAGGTACGCGGGGCCACAGGCGACAAATTCACAAAGAATCGAAAAATTGTTGCGCGAGCTGCGTGGCAGAAGTGGAACGGAGCGTGCCGCGTATTTCGTTTGTGCCATTGCGTTAGCAGAACGAGGCCGGGCGATGGCCATCGTCACGGACCGCGTGGACGGAGAAATCCTTGAGGGTCCGCGTGGATCGGGCGGATTTGGGTACGATCCGGTGTTTTACTTCCCTGCTCTGCAGAAAACGTTTGCGGAGACTCCAGCCGAAGAAAAGAACCTGCGGAGCCACCGAGGCAAAGCTTTCCGCCGATTGCTCGCGGCACTTTCCTCCATGCTATAGTTCTGGCTCCTATGGCCACGAAATCGAAACGAAAACCATCGAAGAAGTCCTCTCCGGCAAAATCTAGGGCTGCGAAATTGGTGAACAAATCTAAGCCGGCCAAGGCAGCTCGCGCTGCCGGAACGGAACCGCGGCGCGTCGCGGCCATCCTAGCGAAGCTGGACGAGGCGTACGGGAATGCGACTTGCGAGCTGAAGCACGAAAATGCGTTTCAACTGCTGGTGTCCACGATTCTTTCCGCGCAGTGCACCGATGTGCGCGTGAATCAGGTCGCAGAAACTCTTTACAAGAAATATCCGGATCCGAAAGCGTTTGCCTATGCCACGCCCAGCGAGCTGGAGCAGGACATCCGGCCAACAGGATTCTTCCGGAACAAAACGAAATCCGTGATGGGCGCGAGCAAGGCGATCCTGGAAAAGTTTGGCGGCGAAGTGCCGCGCACGATGGAGGAAATCCTCACGCTGCCAGGCGTGGCGCGGAAAACCGGAAACGTGGTGCTTGGCACAGCCTATGGGATCGCCAGCGGAGTGGTCGTAGACACCCATGTGCTGCGTCTTTCGAATCGCCTGGATTTATCGCGCAATGAAGATCCGAAGAAAGTCGAACAGGATTTGATGAAGATCATCCCGAAGGAAAACTGGATCCAGTTTTCCCACCAACTGATCTGGCACGGGCGCCGCGTTTGCCACGCGCGCAAGCCGAAGTGCCTCGAGTGCAACATGGAATTGCTGTGCTACGCGAAGGACAAAACCATCTAAGTAGCTACTGTTCTCAACAAAATTCGAACCCGTGAGATTTTAGGATTCAGATATTCGTAACAGGAACCTGCGTGGCTATCAGGGTTTCTTGGCGGGAGTTGGATTCGCGCCGCTCGGCGGTGAACTGGGCGGCTGCGCATTGACTGGCGGATGGCCCGGTGGCAGCGCACCTTGAGCAGTCGAGCCGGCGGGATTCACGATGTCGCTGAAGTTCGGCATGCCGCTGGAATGCACATCAGGATTCTGATGAGGATTCTTGTTGGTGTCTGGATGCTGAATCATCCCACCGGTGGGCTGCGATTTCTGGACTACCCAAGCACCGTCGCGTTTTTCTAAATTGTAAGCGACCTGCATGCCCGCCCCAGCAGGCGCGCCCGTCTTGGGGCGGAAGACAACCTCGGCGTGCGCTTGGTTGCCATTGATGGCAACGTTTCGAATGTCCATATCCATGGCGCTCATATTGAGAGTGCCGACGCCGTTGAGATGCTGCAGGATGCCGGCACGAATGGCGTCGTTGTCGCTTACTTGCTTTTTGCAACCGCCGAAGAGAACGAGCACTACGGCAAGACCTAGCGCGAGTGCAAAGCGCTCCCTCCGAGCAGACACTCTAACCGCAAGCAGATGATTCATGTCCCAATCTTACGCGGACCGCAGCCCGTTGGGAACCATCGGGAGGTTGTTGAGGCGAACGCCGCTGGCATCAAAAATGGCGTTGCCGATGGCCGGCGCCACCGCCATGATCGGTGTTTCGCCGGCGCCCGCTGAGGGAAGGTCTTTTCGATCCAAGAGGATCGCTTCGATCTCCGGGACGTCGCGGAAGCGCGGCACGCGATAGCTTGAGAATTGAGGATTCGTGATGCGGCCGTTCTCAAATTCGATGGCTTCGAAGAGCGCTCCGCCCAGCCCCTGAATCATTGCACCGACCACCTGGTTGCGGAGGCCATCGGGGTTGACGATGGCGCCGCATTCGAATGCTTCGACCAGTCGCAAGATGCGGATTGCGCCCGATTTCTTTTCCACAGCTATTTCGGCGCACGTCGCCACGTAGCCACCCTTTTCATCACCGCAGGCGATTCCGAACCCTTGTCCCTCCTGCGTTTTCTTGCGTGGCCACCCAAAGGATTTCGCGGCCGCCTCCAGCACCGCGCGCATGCGTGGATTGGCGAGATTTTTCATGCGGAAATCGAGTGGGTCCATTTTCGCCACGCCTGCCAGCACGTCCATGTGCGTTTCGCGTGCGAAGTGATTCGCGGTAGCCGCCAACCCGCGATAGGAACCGCTTCGCAGAATCAACGGGACGGCATGATATTCCGTCCGTTCATTCGCGACGACGTAGGGAGTCTCAATCCCCGACGACCCGGAATGATAGTTGTGAAATTCCCAAGCGGTCAGCGTCCCGTCGCCGGAGATGCCGCTCTTAACTTCGATGACGCCTGCGGGCCGGAAATAGGCCCAGGTAAATTCTTCCTCGCGAGTCCAGGTGACTTTCACTGGACGCCCGGCAGCGCGCGCCAGCCGGGCGGCTTCGATCGCTGCATCGCTCGTGTGCTTGCCTCCGTAGGCCGAGCCCGTATCCGGAACAATCACACGCACGCTGCTTTCTGGAACATGGAACACGGCGGCAAGTTCGTCGCGGTTGGCAAACGGCCGCTGCGTGCCGGTCCAGACGGTTAATTTCCCTTCGGTCCACTGAGCTACGGCGGCGCGCGGCTCCACCGGAGCATGCGCGATATACGCGATGTTGTATGTTGCGTCTAGCCGGTGCACCGCGCTTGCCAGTCCCGCTTCGACGGAGCCTTTCTGCTCCCGATTGCGATCATCGAATCTCGGGGTCGCGTTCTGCTTGAGATGAGAAAAGATTTCCTTGCTCGAAATCTGCGGCACTTCTTTCCATTGCACATGGATGGCATCGAGGGCGCGCTGAGCTTCATGCGCGCTGGGCGCGGTGACGCCAATGAAGTCTGCATCACGCACGACGACTACGCCAGTCATGGCCTTCGCCGAACTGTCATCACAGGAGGTGAGTGTCGCGCCGAACGACGGCGGGCGCAGCACTTTGCCGTGCAGCATCGCTTCGGGGCGCAAATCGGACGTGTACTGATGTTTGCCGGTCACAAACGCCCGGCCGTCCACTTTCGGAATGGCTTTCCCCGCAATCGTCCACTGCGATGCGGGAGTGATGGGATCTTCGGCGGGGAGATTCAGGGCAAGGGTCTTGCCACGCGCGAGTTCCGCATACTTCAGGGAGCGGCCCGAAGCAGGATCGGTGACTTTCGCGTCGGCGGCAACTAATCCTGCTGGGGCAATATTCCATTCCCTGGCGGCTGCTTCAATTAGGAGATCACGCGCAGCCGACGCCACGCGCCGCAACTGAGGCGAGATTGTCGGCGTGGTGCGGCTGCCAAAGGTGCCCATATCAAAAGGCGTCAGCGCTGTGTCAGCCGTCACCATGCGAACGCTTTCAAATCGCACGCGCAACTCATCGGCGATAGTTTGGGCCAGAGAGGTGCGGATGTTTTGTCCAATCTCGGCCTTTCCGGTGAATCCGGTCACTGTGCCGTCTTCGCCGATGTGCAGCCAAGCGGTGATGTCCTTGGGCAGTTCTTCCATGTGGAAGCTGCGATGGCCGGGAGCTGTTTCCTGCGTGGCTAGCGCATCTTTCGCAATTGCGAAGACCGCGATGCCTGCTCCAAGAATCTTGAAGAAGTCCCGACGCGCAAGGTCGAACTGGTGGATGGGAGAAGCACTGAACTCATAGCGCTCCGGTTCGAGAACAACTCTTTCCGTGTCGCCGCTCATCGCCCGTGCTCCTGCAACAATTTTGCCGCATGGCGGACGGCTTCGATAATGCGCGGATGAGTCCCGCAGCGGCACACATTCCCCTGCAAAACCTGAACGACCTCCGCCGGACTGGGATTCGCATTGGATTGCAGCAGGGCCACGCTGCTCATGATCATTCCGGATGTGCAATAAGCGCATTGGAATGCGCCGGCGTCGAGAAACGCCTGCTGCACAGGATGCAGGCGGCCATCTTTCTCGAGGCCTTCGATGGTCGTGACGGGCTTTCCCACGGCCGCGCCCACGGGAATCTGACAGGAACGGCGCGGCGCTCCCGCAATCAAAACCGTGCAAGCACCGCACTGCCCTTCCCCGCAGCCGTATTTAGTCCCGCTCAAAAAGAGTTCATCGCGCAGCACGTACAAGAGGGGCGTATTGGGAGGGTAGCTGACCGGATAACGCTTGCTGTTGACTTCGATTTCGATGGGCATTGCCTTTGGCCCTCCTCGCAAAAAAATTCTGCGCCGAATGAGTGTTTGTGGCAAGTGTTGCAAGCGATTTTGACTTGATTCAGTTCGCGGGAGTACAAGCAGTTATACATGGTCGTAATGCGGTGACTTCAGACGTCGGCCGGCACCACAGAGTCCAGTCCGCAGCCGATTCAGGAAGCTTCTTCAATCCATACCGTCTTGATGTTGGTGAACTCGCGGATTCCATGGGCCCCCAACTCCCGCCCATGCCCCGACCATTTCACGCCACCAAACGGGAGCCGCGGATCGGAGATCACCATGCGGTTGATGAAGACCATTCCCGATTCCAGGTCATTGATGAAGCGCCCGCGCTCATTCTTGTCGTTGGTCCAGGCGCTTGCTCCCAGGCCGAAGCGGCAGTCGTTCGCGATGCGGATGGCATCATCCAGGCCCTTCGCCCGGAACACACTGGCCACGGGTCCAAACAGTTCCTCTTTATGCGCGGGCGAGCCGAACGGAATGTTTGTCAACACTGTCGGGGCATAAAAATTCCCGGGACGATCCAGCGGCATTCCGCCGGTCAGAACTTTCGCGCCAGCCTCGATTGTCTTCTTCACATCGCGGTCCAGATCGGCCAGCCCGTCGGATGTCGAGAGCGGCCCAAGTTCCGTCTTTTCATCGAAGGGATCGCCGACTCTCACCGCCGCCATTTTCTCGGCGAACAGGCGCTCGAACTTCTCGGCGATGGATTCGGCAACGATAAACCGCTTCGCCGCGATGCACGATTGTCCGTTATTGATGATCCGCGCTTTCACCGCCGTTGCGGTTGCCACTTCCAGGTTCGCGCTCGGCATCACAATGAACGGATCGCTTCCGCCGAGTTCCAGCACCACTTTCTTGATTCTTTTTGCCGCGCCAATGCCGACTTCAATTCCCGCGCCTTCGCTTCCCGTCAGTGTGGCCGCCATGACGCGCGGATCGCCCAGCACGCGATCCACTTTGTTCGAGCCGATCAGTAGCGTTTGGAAACATCCGGTGGGAAAGCCAGCCCTGCGAAACAGATCTTCAATCAGCAGCGCCGATTGCGGAACAATCGAAGCGTGCTTCAGCAGCCCTACATTGCCGGCCATCAACGCCGGCGCTGCGAATCGCAACACCTGCCAGAACGGAAAATTCCACGGCATAACCGCCAGCACCGCGCCCAGCGGCTGGTAGCGGATGTAACTGCGGCTCGCCGTCGTTTCCACAATTTCGTCGGCTAGAAATTTCTCCGCATTCTCGGCGTAATAGCGGCATCCCAACGCGCACTTGGCCGCTTCATCAACGGCAGATCGAAAGGTTTTGCCCATTTCGGTGGTCATGACTCGCCCGAAATCTTCTTTCTCTTTTTCCAGGATCTCCGCGGCCTTAAGCATCATCTTGGCGCGCTCGGAGAAGGGCACGTGCCGGTATCTCGCAAAGGTATCCGCCGCTGTCTGGAGCTTCACTTCAATCTGCGCGTCGGAGAGCGCTTCGAATGTTTTCTCCACCTTCCCGGTGGCCGGGTTGATCGTTGCGATCGCCATATTGCTTCTCCCTCGTGATTCTCCACATTCTACTTGAGACGGCGCTCGCCTGCGGAACGCGAACTCCAGGCGGCAGTTCTGGTTGGAATGGGCGGTTGCGCCTCGACTTCGGCGGTTTCTCCGATTTTGGTTGGACCACTATACCCCAACGATCGCCCGAGTACCCAGCGCTTGCGCGCTGGGCTAACTTTTGACGAGCCTCTGGCGCTTGAAAGGGACATGTATAGTGATACGTTCGCGAGGTTTTAGCACTTGCCGGACAGGATGAACTGGCTACTTATTGGCGTCGACGCTCAGACTCGACGACTTCCGCAAAATAGCCACGATCAGCAAACTGGATGGCAACGCCCATGGCGGTGTCTTTGGGCAGCTTGCGCGTGCCCAGCCGGATTTTTCGGCGACGAGTTTGAGAATGCCGCTCATGCGGGCGGCCTCGACATCGAGCACTCGACCGACCACTCCACACTTCGGGTGAATGCGATAGTCACACACAGATGCATGTTACTAACACGGCCGTCATTGTATATAATCCGGCTCACTATGCCAAATCAAGAAACTCTGTACTACACAGCCAACCGGGTCGCCACTATTACCCTTAATCGGCCGGATAAATTGAACGCCTGGACAGCCATCATGGAGCGCGAGGTTCGCTCCGCGATGGGCGAGGCGGAACATGATGAAAATGTTCGCGTCATTGTCTTGACGGGCGCGGGGCGCGGATTCTGTGCGGGCGCGGATATGTCGCTACTGAGCACGGTCGCGGAGAAGGGACTCGACGAAGCGCGGCGGACCCAAGCAGTGCAACCTGCAAGCAGCGGCGGCGAGGGAACGCGAAGGGACTTTCGGAAGAAATACTCCTATTTCCCGGCGGTCACAAAGCCCGTGATTGCGGCTATCAACGGGCCGGTAGTGGGCTTGGGATTGGTGATTGCATTGTATTGCGATATACGTCTTGCCTCGGATGCGGCTCGGTTCGGGACGGCTTTTGCGCAGCGCGGGCTGATCGCAGAGTACGGAATGGCGTGGATGTTGCCGCGACTCGTGGGACACGCCAACGCGCTGGATTTGCTGTTTAGCGCGAAAATGATCGATGCGGCGGAGGCGCTAAGAATGGGCTTGGTGAATCAGGTTTTTCCGCGTGAAACTTTTCTGGAAAACGTGCAGAAGTGTGCGGCGGACCTGGCGTCGAACGTTAGTCCTCGGTCCTTGCGGGTGATCAAACGGCAAGTGTATGACGCGATGTTCCAGACGCTGGCGGAATCGTTTGAAAGTTCCGAGCAGGAAATGCTGGCGAGCCTGCAGTCCGAAGACTTTAGAGAAGGTGTGGCACACTTTATCGAAAAGCGGGCTCCGGACTTCACCGGGAAATAGAGAGAGTTATGGACTTTGAACTCAGCGCAAAGACGAAGGAACTGCAACAGCGATTGCGAATCTTCATGGATGCCCATGTGTATCCAAACGAACGCCGATTCCACGAGGAACTGGAGCGGGAACGCTGGAAACCGACGCGGACTATCGAAGAATTGAAATCTAAAGCGCGCAGCGAGGGGTTATGGAATTTGTTTCTGCCCGGAGACGAAAACGGCGCGGGACTAACGAATCTGGAATACGCGCCATTGTGCGAAATCATGGGCCGCAGTCACATGGCGCCAGAGGCGTTCAATTGTTCGGCACCAGACACGGGGAATATGGAGGTGCTGGCGCGTTATGGCACGGCGGAGCAGAAGGAACAATGGCTAAAGCCGCTGCTTGCTGGAGAAATTCGATCGTGCTTCTCCATGACCGAGCCGAACGTAGCCTCCTCGGACGCCACCAATATTGGTGCGACGATCCTGCGAGAAGGCGATGAATATGTGATTCATGGACGGAAGTGGTGGTCCTCGGGAGCGG